>Ga0256408_1000490_pt1 | contig 29858 bp, 46 predicted proteins | sample PhyAR1_FD_185998 | JGI IMG/M metagenome (GOLD analysis project Ga0256408, IMG submission 185998) | Leaf surface microbial communities from alfalfa plants in UC Gill Tract Community Farm, Albany, California, United States - DLSL A.R1 | ecosystem: Host-associated > Plants > Phyllosphere >...
TTTTTTCATATTTACTGCTCATGAGTTATCTCCAGACATAAAAAAAACCACCTTCCGGTGGCTGTTGTGGGCTATTCCCATATTTGGACTTCAAGCGTTGCCCGATAGAGCGATGTATCAGATTCGTAGCCACTCGTACGGTTTACATTCACAGGTTTTAGCGGCGATAACGCTAACTGCGCCTGTTGTCTAATAGCGCTAGCATCATCAATGGTGCTGGCATATACATCTATTTGTACGGTGACAGCCGTTTCAGCCTGACCGCAAAGAACATCGCTATCAACTTCTGAAACTAGAGAAAATACCACCCACGGCGGCGACACAGTAGGCTCACCTTGGGCGTTGAGTTTTACGACATAAGGATAAACCTGCCCACCCGCCAGCGGCTTAAGGTAGGGTTTAATATCTGCCTCAGTCATTTTGCTAACACCTTATCGATCGCTTCATTCGCTTTATCAAAGGCTGCCGATGTTGCTTCTTCCTGCTTGGCGTCAAATGCGGGTCGGAGAAATGGAGCGGGAGGTAGTTTTGAGGTGCCAAGTTCAACGAAACGCCAGTAAAAGGCATTATTTCGATTACTGGCCTTCATTTTATTGTCGCTATTACCCGTTGATGGGTTAGTTCCTCGGACATGAACGCCAGACATAATACCACCGCCACGATCGCGCATGGTGACAACAACGATGTTGCGCGCTAACTTTCCCGTGCGTTTAGGAGCCCGCTTAACGGCCTCATCCTTAAATACCGTTGCCGCTGCACGCGTGGCCGCTCGCATCACGCCGCGATTTTCCGCACGACTTAAAGCATCGAGGTCTTTCGACAGATCGAGCAGTCCAGAAAAATCGAGATTGGTGTCAATCATGATTTCACCCCGCTTTTACACAGAATTTCCATCATTTCACTCGAGGTGTCAGGTATTGGCTGGCTGGATACTTCCAGAATTAAGCCTTTATAGGGCCCAGTAAGAACCTTTAACCTCGATGCAGCGGAAATATCTGTTCGAAAACGCATCCATACACGATTCGTAATCTCGGCCTTTTCGGCACCCGATGCGACCAACTCACGCCCGCTAATACCCTTAACTTCTGCCCAAGCTGTTTTACCATCACTCCATATTTCCTGCTCCTGACCAGATGGTAGCTCAACAGTAGAGAAATTTTGGATAGTTACCCGATGGCGCAATCGACCAATTTGCATTGCCCCTCCTGATGATTTAATACCTACAGAATTGTTGGCTTTCGAAGATCATAAATCAGCATTGAAACAGAGTAAGGAAGCTCGCCCTGTTTCAGCTTTTGCTCTTCTTCACCACCACGATTCCTGTCGAGATATCCAAGTAATATAAGCAAGGCGGTTTGCACTCGAGTGAGTGGCTCGCCTTTAATCAATGTTCCAGAGTCGTCAACAATGAGATCTCGACTCCCCTGGACATAAGAAAGGATAGCCGCGCTACCGCCCTGAATTTTCAACGTCAAATCTGGATCGCCGTAATCATCATCAATACGGAGGTGCATCTTCGCCTCATCAAGCGTTACGAGCTCAATCACGTTTTATCCCTCCCGTCCCGTCCGCGCTTGGTGGCCAGCGTCCAGCCTTTTGAGCCATTTTCGCCCGGTTTATCTGTCGAGTCTTGATCGCAGTGCCACATCGAACCGCCCCAAGTAACAGTATCGCCAGCCTGATACGCCTCACCAGCCTTGAATACACCACGGTAAATCATTGCAGGAATAGAGAAAGCTTTGCTCTCAACCGCGCCGCTGGCGCGCGTCACTGTGACTGTAAAGTTCCGCTCATCGGTGCTGCTGACGTCAATACCCAGCACGCCATCAACAAGGCATTCCCAGCCTCGCATACCGTGTGTCTTTTCGTAGGCGCGCCACAGACCACCAGAATGTGTCGCATAGCTGCCACGCGGGTAACTTTTCTCTTCATCAATAAACGGCAATACTTCTAGCTGAAGCGCGTCACGACCATCTTCTCCTTTGGTGGGCTCCGGTGTAGGAAGCGCAGCAACTGCCTCTGCGACTAGTGCATCAACATCGGGTAATTTTGGTGCCTCTGGCGCGGGAAGTTCAGCTACCGCGGCTTTGACCATCTGTTCCAATAGTGGTTTTACATCTTCAGCCGTGACACTTTTCCCCGGTTGTGGCGCTGGAAGCGCAGCAACTGCCTCTGCGACTAACGCATTAACATCGGGTAATTTTGGTGCCTCTGGCACTGGGATAAGCGCTGCGACTTCGCTGGCCAGCGCTGAAATATCCGGTTCTGGAACATCGCTATTCAGGGAGGTGCTTAGTGACGATAGCTTTTCCTCAAACGCCTTATCACGTTCGTTTAGTTGCCTTTCAAAGCTCTCCCTCAGCTCTGATAGCACAGCCCCGAACTCCTCGCTGACGGCCTTAATTATTGCCAGTTCACGTTCATTCATTTGGCAATCATTCCTCTTATCATGGCTTTCATTGCAGACACTTCATCAGAAGACAATGCTTTACTGGCAGGTTCTTCCTGCTGTACCGGTTGCCGTGTGGATGATGTTTTAAAGGGATCACCTGAAGCATCGCGCCGTGCCAGCGCAGAAAGGCTGTAGTTTTGCTGCTGAAGATAGAGTGCATCACCACCATCAACCGGCGGTAGATTCTCTTTTTTGCGCGCTTCGTTCGGCGTGAGGATGGTATTTTTTACCCCTTCCCCAAGGGTTTTCATTCGACGTTCGCTATCCATACGGAGCAGCGCGCCAATATCTAATTCAACGCGTTTTTTAGCATCAAGCTCAAATGTCTCTTTGAGTAACGCCTCGATAGACTCAATTAACACCTGAAGACATTGGGAATAATATTGCTGCTCAAGAGATTCAATGTTGTCGTAAGACGGCATTTCACCAACGCCAACTTTATAAGCAGGAACATGGAATGCGGAACATACCACTTCAGCGGACAGTTTTTGTTGGGCCACAGTTTCAGCATCGACCGCTGACATGCTTATCGATTTATAGTCTGAGCCACCAGAAAGAAGCCCTGTCTTACCCGAGTTCTCTCCTGTGTAGCCGGCATCCCATGCTTCTTTAATTTCCCTTGCTTTAGCTGAGTCCACCGTTCCGGGGACAGTGATTACCCCGCTAGGTTTCCCGCCGTTTTTAAAGAAGAACGCAGAGCTTTCCTGAATATGATTTCCCTGCATAGCTGCTATTGCACAGGCATAGATAGGAGAAACACCAATTAGCGGATGGAAAAGGCAGTTAAAACGATCATGGATAATCTCTCTTGCTGGCACCGTAACTTGTGTTGGCAACCCGCTTATGTTCTCAGGACTAATCTGGTAAAAAACAGAGCCATCATCAGCCACAAGCGGAACCACCTTATCGGGGTCGAGAATGCGCAACTCTACGATGTTTCCAGCATTATTTTTCACCTTCATCACGTAGGTATTACCGCGTGAAAGCTTTGAATTCATCCAAGTTTCAAAAAACTGAATGCTGTTCTGAAACTGGTTTGGCTTATTGATGAGCCTATCAAAACTCGCATTATCAATTTCTTTCCAAATCCCATCTGAATCTTTGGCCTGAACAGATGGTGACATTTTTGAAATATCGCTAGCAATAAGGGTGATACAAGAAAAAATCGCGTGAAAAGAGAGAACCGTGTTGTTATCAACCTCAATATTTCGCTGCCATGCGCCAGCGAATGGTTCCCCGATATGTGAAAAAATCGGCGTCCAACCGCGAGATGATGGTTGCTGTAGCGTTTTTTCTTTCCGCTTAAAAGGATTCCACATCAGCCATTCTCCACGTTAGCTTTCTTCTTTTTTTGTCCACCAGCGCGACGTTCAAGTATGAATTCAGCCATACCGAGTAAAACCAGTACCTTCGCGCACTGGTCGCTAACGTCTTTCTCATCACCGGATAATGAATCATGCGTCCGCTGAAGGTATCTAATTTTTGCCATGAAAATGGCGGGGAAAATCCCCGCCCTCCTGTTTTATTAGCTGGTAGGTGTGGCGCCGTAGTTAACATTGGTGATAACAGCCACGGCAGCCGTGCGGCGACGCTTCCAGTTGATCCAGCGCTCAGCACGGATGGCCACGCTATTAGTCTGGAACATGGAAACCATCTCGGTACCCGTCGGTGTCACGCTGTCACCAGTAGGGTCACTTTCCATTTCAAGCGAAGCTTCACGGGACATATCAACCGCAACACCGCCATCATCGGCTAGATAGATATCTGGTGCATTCAGCAGCGTCAGGTTAGTCCCTGCATACTGAGAAACAATGGCTGGAAGCCCTTGGAAGGTACCGCCCAACAGCGTCATCTCTGGGTACATTTTCTGACCTAACGCATTCTTTTTCATGGAAAGCGCTAGCGCGTTTGTACTGGACATAATCCAAACCCCGCCCGTTGGTTGCAGGTTTGCCACCACAAACTGACCAAAGGCAGCCTCAGCATCTGCGTCCGGATCGCCAGTGGAAGGAATACCGGCAATGCCGTTAGTGATGGATGCTGGTGATACATTGGCAACTTCAGCTTTAGCTGGGTTGATGAAATCAGTATCCAAGCGTGCAATTACCGCTTCTGCCAATGCGTTTCGTACCAGCGCATCTGCGGCTGGGTTAGAAAAACGGATCAGTTCGTCAGTTAGCACCGCAATGGCAGCTACCTTAGAGAACCCAAAGGTAATCGACTCAAAATCAAATTTGGTCAGTGGCTTGGCTTTACCCTGTCCAACCCAGTTAGCCGAACCGCCTGAGGTCTGCGCTGGAATGCGGATATTGAACGGAACTTGACGAAGTGATGGGATAGTACCTTGTCCAAAGCGACCAATGATGGTCTGCGGACGCAAGAACTCAACGAAGTCATTTGCATATTCTTGGTATTCAACCAAGCTACCAGCCCAAGAAGGATCCGTTGTCGTTCCGGCTCCTACTGCAGCTTTCAATACATGATGAAGCTTTGAATCAAGCGGATATTGTTTCTTTGCAATTTCCAGTGCTTCTGAACGGCTTCCGTTAGCCGCTGCAAGCGCCTTCGCAAAGCGCGCAAATGCAATACCCTTTTCAAGCTTTGGCTCAACCTTAATAATGGCTGGAGCACGATTATCCACAACTGAAACCTCTCCAGAAGCCGCTTTAGCGACAGGTTTCGCAGTGGAAGCCATGTTATTTTCCATATCACGAAGACGTTTGAGATGTTCATCAACGGATTTCACTTCGGAGGAAATGTTGTCGTACTGCTCAGTTTCTTCTACGTCCAAAGTTCGACCTTCATCAGCGGCTTTACTCATGATGTCGCTCAGTGAACCGGCCAGCGCAGCACGTTTGTTTTCAAAGCTTTTGATCTGCTCTGCGATATTCATAGTTTTTCCTTTATTTCCAATAGATTTCTTTGCTGTAGCGCCAGCAGATGAGGTTGTTGTTTCGGCCGGAAGTTTCTGTGTGCCTGACGCGGCGAGTAACTGGCGATCGAAAGATTTAACAGTTTGGATAGAGCACTCAGCATTAGCCGGAATGGTTACCGCCGAGACTTCAAGCAAATCCCAAGATAAGAAGCGGATCCCGCCCTCATCCAGAAATGAATACTCAATAGGGCGAAAGCCGATAGATAACCCACGCACCAGACCTGCCTTAATGGACGCCCACGCCTCATCAAGACGGGCCGCAAGCTGGGATGGCATATCGGGGGTTGGCTTAACCAGCTTCGCTGTTATCTGTAAACCCTCTTTCACCATCTTCGGTGTACAAGTGCCAATGGGTTGAGAGCGATCGTGTTGCCAAAGGAACGGCGTATCACTGCGAAATGCTGCACCTCCGGGCTCAAGAATGTCACCATCTCGATCTGGCGATGGCGTGGAGGCAATGCCGGTAATAACCCTCTCATCCTCGTTTACCGATTTCACCGTCATGAGGGTGCATGCGCGATTAAGCGTCATTTACTGACCTCCAGATATGAAAAAACCCGCCGTGGCGGGTCATTAACTGACATGTTCATCATATGAAAAATACCTGATAGTCCTGCTTCTTCGCTTCAGGATTCAGCGCCATCAGCGAAACGGCGTTAAACAATGCCATTAGCGGGTCAATTTTCCCCTTGCCGCTGGCCTGTTTGGTTATGAGTATTGCGTTACCTTTTGGCTCAACGCGAGCGTTACCGACACACCAGGCCATCATGGGTTGACCACCATGAACCAAAACCCCCTCAGCCAACTTCCGCTCAGTAGTTTTTATCGCACCGCCAAGCCGCCAGCCCTGACTTACACCGACAACGGATTCGGCAGGTATTTCTACCTCTGTTAGCGCATCAAGTATTGAACCGACGCCAGACGGGTCAATGCCCACTTTATCTAAGAGATCTGCCTCATGAATACGTCCGACATAATCAGCAAGTTGTTCGGTGTCCTGTCCAACTGAGTCAACAATCGTCAGATCACCATCTCTCTGAAAGTCCAATAACCGTGAGGCTTCGCTTTTACGGCGCTCCAACACGATTTTATGAGCCCATGCGTGACACCAGCAAAGCCATTCGCGGGTTTCTTTGTCTCGACCAATCGCTGATAGACCAAGTAAGTCATCAAGTCCACCACCATCGATACCGACAGTGATTACCTCTGCTCGAAGCAGAATTTCATCAAAGCTTACTTCACGAATTTGCTGTTCCCAGAAATCTACACCAGCCCAACGATCACTACGCAGATTCAAACCAATCTCAATATTGAGATGTTTGGCTAAAAATTGTTGCAGCGTGCCGTCTGTCTTTGTCTGGTTTTTACGTAGTTGGTCTTCAAGCCACTCTGCATTTACCGAACGCCCCATATTGGGATTTGTAATGTAAAAATTTTCAGGCAGAAGGTATTTTTTGCTTTCAACCATCGAATCTGGGAACTCATAAAGAATACCTAGAGTTTTACGATCCGGTATTTTCCCATCACGAACATCTCGCCAATACTGAAGTTTTTCTTTGAAAACCCCCGCTGGCGGCTCATCACTTTGGGTGGTCAGGAAGATCACCCACCCCTCATCTCGCGACACCTGCCCGCCGAGGGCTTCCATAAACATAGCTTCAGCATTTTGCCGTTTACCAAACAACCAGAGTTCATCGACCAGAATTCGCCCGGCCTTCTTGCCCGAAACTGTATCGGTATCAGCGGCCACAACCTTCAGGGTATTGCGCGTGACGCGGTGTGTTATCGTTCTAATATGGTCCTGAATCTGGAACATATCCGATAATTCCTCGTCAGCGCGGATCATCCCCGCAGCCGGTTTAAAACTGTTATCGGCAACTTCTTTCGTTGGTGCCAGAATGAGATGCTCCTCATCTTCACGCCAGCACAGGATCACCGCCGTCAGCATAATGCCTGCGGCGATGGTCGATTTAGTGTTCTTTTTGCTGATCAGTAGGCCATATTCGCGAATGAGCTGCTTTCCCGTCTCAGCGTCATACCCACCAAAAATAGCTCTGACGAAATCGAATACCCATTGTTCTGAACATTCACCGAATGTCGGCTTGCCCGGCAAATCGGAAACTCGGAGCTCTTTAAAAATGCCAAGGGCATACTCTGCTTGATCGACAAATATCGGAGGAGGAATAATCGACGCCCTTTCAACTAGGCGTTTTTCCCAGTCTATGCAGGCCGTGGTCCACTCAGTCATGGATTACCCCTTGTTATTTACGACAAGCTTCGGCGGTGCCATCGCACCAAATTTGCTGGCACTGGCTGCCGCTTTTGCCGCCGTGTTACGTGCATCCTTTTTACCACCCTCACCTTTTTTAGGATGTATATAAGGAAGCATAGATTTTGCTGCATCCTTTCTGGTGAGAATATCTTTGGTTGGGTCGTTCATGACATCCCTAAGAAACTCCAGCGGATCATCATAAGCCGCAACTTCTTGGCTTTTTTTCTCAGGTTTATCTTCAGGGGTGTTTACCGTTGGGGTATTAACATTTCGGCGGTATACAGGAACCTCATCAACTTCAATTTTTTCCGTCTTTTTTCGCCCAATAAACGCGATGACTTCCGGGTCTTTCGCAAGCTGCGATCCCTTTGAGCGTGCGGACTTCTCCGAATATCCCGCATTAATGGCCGCCGCTTTTTGAGATATCCCTGTCATCAGCGCAAGAGCAAATTTTCGCTTCTGCCCTGTTAACATGTTTATACCCTCCAAAGGGGGATTTTTTCTGTGCGTGAGAGAGGTGGCGGTGTCCAGCCCGATCGAGGTTTACTTTTGTTGATACCCCCCCCACTATGCCGTTCATATCAAATGACAACATACCGGCTATCAAAATCTGATGCTGGTACCGAGTACTTCATTGCGACATCATCAGGCTGTCCTGATGCGGCTTCCCTTGCCGACTTCCCACCATGGCAATCGGTGCACAATGTCCAAAGGTTAGTTTCATCGTTAGTGCCACCGAATTGAAGTGCGATGCGGTGGTCGAGTTGGCTGTCATACAGATCGACAACACGCTGACACATACAGCAGTGACCGCCGTCACGCTTGTAAATCCTGCGCTTCATGCCCACCCTAGCGCTACCGCTGATGCGGCGTTGCTCGCTATAGACCGGTTTAAGTTGGCGAGTTTCGATGGCTTTCAGTCGTGGCTGCAGCGTCTTTAACTTAGCCATGTAACCTCCACGCTTTCCTTCGCTCAGTCCTTGGCATCCCGTCTTGCGGTACCTCAACGGACCGGCCGTCTGCATGGTCAACGAGCGAGTAGCATGGGTAGACCACAGAACCACCATGCGCATCACCTACCGCATAGTCTGCTGCCTTACTGCTATCCCATCTTGCCAGCACACGTGGTAGATGTTGCAGGGGGACGCTGTAGCACACTCCATGAATCAACCGAGGCATAGTGATAAAGTCAGTGCGACTCTTATCTGCAATGATCAGCCTCTCTGCTATTTGCATCTGATACTGTGGTGGCCTGCCGGTGCCCAGATAAAAGCTAACGAGGTTTTCAGGGAAGCGAGCTAACCACTCAACAACGGCTGCATGGAATTGAGGCACCGGTAATGCATCATCTTCAAGCACTACCACCCGACAAGATTGTTCAGCAGCCCATTCAAGCGCACGGCGATGATTCCAGTTCGCGCCGTGGTCACCACTATCAACGAGTAGAACAGCACCCAACGACTCAGCCAAACAGAGTGCCTGCTTGTAGCGTGAGTGGTGCCCAACCACTACAAACTTAATCTCTTCAGCCACCGTAAATTCTCCAATAAAAAAGCCGCGCAATGGCGGCGAATGTTTAAGCATCAGAGTGTTACTGTGCCTTACCCCTTGTTACTATGTGTGTTCAGCCCGTCTATGCCCTAACACAGACGTTCACAATAATGAGGGATGGCTGTTTACCTCTGAATAAGGAAAAGGTATGGGAAAGTTTTCTATTACTTCTATTCGCGACATTGACTGGCAATCCGATCCGGCAAGGCCGGGTAACTGCAACGTTACAGTTGGCCTCAATACACCTGTCGGGTTCGTGCAAATTACATTTGACCCCGGCGAACTAAATATCCGGAAAGCTACTATCGAAGAACTTGAAAAAGTTGCTATTGAGAAGTTCCACGAGCGCTTAGAGCATTAGAATCAATATAGGCACTAAACTCATCAATTCTGTTTCTTAGAATTTGCTCAAGTCGGGCAAGTTGTTCGTCTTTATTGCTTACCCGACTTTCTAGGTCTTTAATGTTGTTCTCAAGTGATTCAATACGTTTCTCAATACTCATATGGCTCCCCTCACTATTTATGACGCCACCAGGCGCTCTCCTTACCAAATCCATCAGTTTTGAAAACGGTATGCACACGCGGACCTGTTACGACACGATCGCCAAATGACTTAGCGACAATACCGAACGCGCCCATATCAACGGATGTAGACGGTGCTTTCTCAATACCCCAGAACCGTTGGCTTTCGATGCGGTAATACAGACGAATGATTCGATGAGCAAACTCCATAACATCTTCACGACATCCACCAAGCAGTCCGGCGTTGAGCAGTGCCTCAGCTTTATGCTTATCGAAGAATGAATGGTAAGTCTGCCCATAGTGATTCTTCTTCATCCATGGATCCGAATATGTCTTAGCTTCGGAACCAACGTAAATTTTACCGGGCTCCATCTCATCCCATGGCTCGCTTAACATCTCAACATCGGTACCATCGGTACACCAGACGAGATGATATTCAGGATGAGCCCGCAGGTGTTGGTAGATGTGCAACCAGCGCGCAAAGTATGGACTCATACGCAGAGCAGGAACCTCGTATAGGCCAGCGCCTGTTGGAGATTCTTTCAACTCATCAGCAAGGACAATTGGCAGCGCGCCAGTTATAGAATCAGCCCACGCTTGCAGCAGTTGCGGATCCGCCTTCATGCTGACAACACGCTGAGGGTCTGGCTGGCTCGTCAGTAACGTGGTGAGAACTAGGTTCGGATTCCGAGAGTAAGATGCAAAACCGGTGTATCCGGTATCACGGCGGCCGTTATAAATGCCGACGTTGCGTTTCACCAACGCCTCACGCTCAGGCCGTGGGACTGAACGATTTACCTGCTCATGCTCATCGAGCGAATAAATCAGCTTTTCCGAGCCGACCACATCAGCAAAGGCCCACGTGGTTAATCCAGCATTATGAATGCGCAACGCCAAATCAGGATGCTCATACATACCACGGCCATAGATAGGATCGAAACCGCCAACCTTCTCGATGGCGCTGCGATGGTAATACAGCATCACGCCGCGCTGACCGGTATAAGCAACGTGCTTATTGTCACGATACAGCTCGGCCATATCGTTCAATTTCTTCGGCCCTGCCAAATCTTTGAACTGATAAGCCAGATGGGGTTCGGGAGATTCGATGTAAGGGACATGCCAGTTATCAGCGATGGGCCATGCATCATCGTCCCATAAAAATAGATGTTCACATCCTGCATCCACCAGCGCTTCAAGGCTTCGATTCTTGGATGCCACAATACCGAGGGATTTTTCGTGCCGTATAAGCTGAATACCATCAGGAACTACGGCGGCAGGTGCTGATCCATCATCAATAACAACCACCAGCGCACTTGGCGGTAGATATTTTTGGTGTTGTTCTATAGCGCGAGACAGAACATCGGCGCGGTTGTGGGTGGTGATCGCAATACCGATATGCCCGACAGCGCTGCATGCAGGGGCAAATGGGACACCATTGATGATGACCTGCATGATTTAACCCTTAATGGCACGATGGATAATCCCACCAGGGCGACACTCAATTTCAATAGCTTCGCGAACAGCATCCTGATTAGCAGTAGCGTTTTTGATGATTTCGCTAACGTTGGAATCCACGCCTGAATAGAGAGAAAATTTATTAACGGTAATTTTATCTCGAGAGATGGCGGCTGGCTTGATAAACACTTGGCCATTGATAAGCTCAAAGGCTTTGCTGTTTTGTATTAGATCGTCAATTTCAGCTAACTTTTTTTCAAGTTCACTGCTGTCAACTTCAACCTTAATGCTCAGTGTCTGGCTTGGTTTTGTTTTTGCAGCGGTATCTTTGGTTTTTTCTGCCACTGGTCCTTCAACAGATAAAAACTGAGGGAAATACTCAGGAATACCGTTTACCGTCATCCGAGAACCCCATGCATCATATTGAGCAGTTCCGGCTGGATTGGTGATTTGATAACCGTTATCCATAACCGTTATTTTCATTGTTAGCATCATATCTTTCAGCGATAAGTGTTTCATTTAGAATAATCCTCTATATGTGAAAGTTGCGCCCCGCGTAATTCAGAGACAACCCGCATTAAAAACAGTGCATTTATCCTGAAATAACGAATGGCCAAACTGATAAATCAGCAGAAAATAAAAAGGCCACCAGCGGTGACCCCATGTATTTCGGTGTTCTTTTGGCATTATCACAGGCACTCAGTGAATGCCTGCTGTAATGCTTATATGAATTACGATACTGATGCTGTTTCACAAGCCTTATCAGCACGGCAAATGACCCGAACGGTCTTATTATCAAGCGTGGTGATAAATGCCTCATTGCCACGATTAATCTCAATGCAAGGGTTGTTGTCATCCTTTGCATAATGAACTCGAGCAACCACTTTGGAGTCAGCTACTGCTGGATTGAACTCCAATCGATAACTGTCGCCCAGTGCTGTTACACACTCAACGGGATTGCCATCATTCTTTACGGTAATAATTTTTAGTGCGTACATAGTTAGTTCCTTACATTAGTAATATTTAGACAATAAAAAAGGCCACCAGCGGTGACCTATGTTGTTATGCCTACTTGAGGCGGGTTTTATCATCTCTGTATCACCGCCATCTCTCTGGCGACAAACGTATCATCATTAACGCGGCTAACGCATATGCCTACCGGCGACCGATTTAGCATCTCTACCAGTCTGTCTTTACTGACTACATCAGCCTTCCCTTCACAGGTAAAACCTTTGCTCTTGGATAGCGGGATGGTATTTGTTCCGCTGCCTTTATTGCCGCCATTAATAGTCCAGTTTAAAGCACCAATAATGCACACCACACCGATACCCAACACCATAAATACTGTCTTCGCACCATTGGAAAACTTCACGCTGAGTTCCTTCCCAAAATAAAAGCGAAGATAACAGCATGAAGAATATGGTTAAAATTGGTTGTATAGATCAATTATCGTTTATCGATCGTTCAAAACGATCGGTATTGCAAAGGTATTACGTTGGTATCTAAGGATTCACTGTTGCGACGTAATCATAGATGCGTTCACAGGTTCGCCCGGCGCTATAAGCGCGGTCAGCCTCTTTTGCATACTCTCTTGCTGCTTCGTTTGATTCGCTGAGCAACTGGGTAAGCAATATGATGGCTTGGGACTTTGACGCGCTTGAGCTGGCAGCACTGGAAAGCTTGCCGGTTTCACTGTCTGCAAATTGGCGCTTGAGTTGTGAGAGTTGCCCCCGCAACCCGTCAGCAGAACGCTTAGCATTAATAGCATCAACTTGAAGCCGTTTGTTATCTTCGTCTGCATCTTTAACCGCCTGATTTGCTGCCTGTTGTCTGCGTTGCTCTTCTGCTCGTTCGTCTGCCTGTCGCTGTGCTAGAGCATCAGAATCATCTTTATCACGCTGCGCCCATCTCAATTGCCAAGATTTATCAACCTGATGGTATTTATCGCGGTAATGACTAGCTATTCTTACAGCGACGACCAACGCCACCAACAGCAAGCCTATTGCCATCATTCGCCAACTGAAATTGATATTCATACCAACAGCGCCGCCCGCGCTTTGTTGTAACGTACCTTGCGATCATCGATACCGTTCAGACCACCATTAATAATGCGCGTTACACGGTCAACGTCAGCACCATAAGCCATGCAGCCTTTTGAGGTGTAGAACCACGCCGCCGAACGTGCAGCTTGTAGCTCTAACTCGAGCAATTCTGGCTTAGTCACAAAATCAAGCTTTAGCGCTGCGCCGCAAGCGCGATAGTTATCAAGGCCAGTGATCTGGATAAGTCCACGGCCTCGATACTTCCAGCCATCCCCCGAAGCTTTATTACCTAAACGATTGGCATAAACCAGATTGGCGATCGCATCTTGTCGCGCTGATTGATGCGTCGTTCTACCAAGTGCATTGGCTTGCTGTTGAGTAATACGCTTACCAAATACAGCAACCAAGGCACCCGGTGTGTAATTCAGGGATTCAACGACCTGACGAAAACCACCGGACTCATGCCCAACTTGGGCAATAAACATCGCCTGATCGGTTGCCGCCGCAATACCAAATTCTTTCATTGCTGCATCGATGTGCGGAAACCAACGCGCAGCTAATCCGGCGCTAATATCAGCCGCCTTTTGAAAATCACCCTCTTGCATGATGATCACTCCGTCGAAAAATATTCATCACATTGCCTCGCGATAAGAACAGCGATACGCATAACGTGATATTGATGATGGTTTCTGCAAAATCAGCCTGAACGTAAGCGCCAGAGATTATGCGTATCGTGACAGCAGAACAGGCCACAATGAGTAAGTAGGCAAACGCCGAACCGATCAGATTATGACGGCTTACGCCCCGCTTAAATGTCAGGAGGCGCGCTGCAATCAAAAAGCAGGTGATAGCGTTGATATTCAATAACAGGATATTGAGTGTCACTTACCACCCCCTCTGAAATTAAACGTTGGGTTTTTGGCGCGGGAAATTACTGCAATTAAAATCCACACGATGGTTGCCGATGAGACTAAGGCTCCAATGGGCTTTTCTACAGTCACTGATTCAGGCGCTATCGTGCTGAGGACTGAAGTTGAGAAATTCGCCGTCAATACACCGAGCACAAATGCCACAATGAAAAACGCCAAGCGCTTCCAGATAGGAAACTCAGTAGCAGATAAAACAAAAACAACGGCGCCGGCAAATGCACCGATGACAACACCAGCATCAAGCCCAGAAAGCAGACCAACTAGCGTTACACCAGTAACAGCAGCTGTAGCCGCGCCCGTGCTAGTAGTCGGCTCTAACATTTGGGTTACTCCATTTTTTTGCTGTGTGCTAAATACGAAAAAGGCCACGCATATGCGCAGCCTTGAGAGGATTTGTAATTCTAGAAGCAAACCATGGCGTCTGTTATCGTTAATTTGCCAATAACCATACAGACAAGGAGACTATAGTGTCTGAATACCACAACCTGCTACACGTCATCAAAGCGCGAGTGTGTGAAAACCGGAAAATCTCACACTCTGCTTACTACGTTGGCAGTCAGCAGGACGAACAGATAAAGAATAGAACGGCGTTAATATTTATTTTGGAAGTAGTTCTTCATGAGCACAGAGTGAAATACGCCACAATTTTCAACCCTATGGAAGGTAAGGTCGCACTACACCATCTAATATTCATGAAAACGAAATGGCTACTATCAGACATTAGAAAGCTAACACTGGACGACGCCCTTCTGGTTATTCAGGACGAACTAAAGCCTGAGAAAATAAACGCAGAGGCTCAGGATGTATTATCCACGCTTAAGCTTCCTTCGGTTGCTTTTCTGTTTGAAGATGCGATGGAAGAGGACTGGGATCCCAAGAAAAACGCTGTTTACCTTCAAAGCCTGATGTTGAAAGCGCTTCAATAGACTTATTAATTTCCTCAAGCTGCCCTTCAAGGGTGGCTTTTTCTTTCACTAATCGGTTGAAACATACAACGTGCAAGTGCTGCTGATTGAGCCAATCTTCAAGTTGTTCAGCGGACATCCCCGGATTATAAAAATACGGTTGTTGTTTTGCCTCTTGCATTATCATCCTCCAGAAACGCAAAAACCCGCACTAGGCGGGCTTCTTGATTATGTAAGCTAGGTGACGAACTAACCACTCTTATCAGAATATCAGCGTTTTTACGATCGTAAAGCTATTATGCTACTTTTCTTGCTATCGACTCTTTTCGTACTAGCCTATCCATTTCTAGGCGAACATCTAGCGCCATCAACAAACCTTCAACGATCCCCTCTGCTTTCTGTAACTGTTTACCTATATGGGTATCGGAGCAATGATTTTGTTTGGCTAGCGCCATGAACGTTTTGCCGAATAAGTAATAGTCCACCAGCAAATCATGAGCGTCAGGGTTCTTTTTGTTCAATGTTGACATACAACCCACAATCACCATTGCATCATCATCGCAGCACTGAGGGCGTGATTTTACTTTTGAGGGGATCAAGCCTGAGAATCCAGCAGCTATCGAGTTCCAGCAAACGTCTTCTTTGTTATTGGCTGCCCACGCGCCCCAACGTTCCATGACCATCTGAATATCACGCATCAGCACACTCCCCCACTAAATTCAGAATGATGTTTTCCGTTGTCTTTCCAAGATCCATTAAAGGCTCTTTCTCAAATACCCACTTGCACACCTCTACGGCTTCTTCACGGCTAACTGGCCTAATGACTGCGAGCAGAGTTTCGAGATATTGCTCACGATCATGAATATGGCTACGGCCACCATCGGCATATTCATAGCCCAACTCTTTTTCAGCACGGTTACGCAACTGATAGAGCCAATCCCAATATTGAAACTCACGGACAACATCTGAAAGCGTGGCTGGATCGGGTAATTGAGCAACAAAACCCTTTGAAGCCGCTTTTCGCTGCCCATCAATTTCGTAGCAACGCTCCCCCTCAACGCAATTATCTGCGATTTCTTCATCCGTCCAGCCCCAGCAGGATGAGTACACCTCCGCTAGCTCACCGGACAACATCAGCTCTTCCGCTGGGGTATTGACCAAGGCAGCCTCATAACTGCCAAATACAGCACGTACCTTAGCAGCCTCTGCAATAGCCTGTTTCGCCGCGCTTATATAGCCTGCAGGGTTATCCATCGACATAGTGCTAAACGCTATCTGGAACGGAGCTGCACCAGACTTCAACAAGTAGTTGCTATAGCGTTCCTGCGCTTGCTTAGGTGTGATTTTCAGTTTTTGCAGAGCGTCTTCTGCTGCCTGCAAGTGCGCGGGCTCGTTGAGCCTGATAACCTCCAGCACCCATAAATAAGCATCCGTCTGCTTATGGCCGGTAATAACCCGTTGCGGTGGCAATGGCTTTGTTACCGCAACCTCGGTGCTGTAAGTTGGCTCTGGAATTGTGAATAGGTCTTGATGTACTGGATTACCTTTATGAGACATTATGCAGCCCTCCCCAGCGGCCATTCGAAAACTTGTGCACCATTGATGAGCATATCGTTGAAGTCACCCGATTCCGGCCAGCGGATACTGACCTTCTCAACATCGTTGTTGGATAAAATATTGCGGTGCCCACACTCAAAGGCGGCGGCGTGACCTGCCCCATTTAAATCTGTGTCAGCAAAAATAATGAGATGTTTAACGCCCATAGGCGCTCTGAATCGCTTCATGAGTGACGTATTCAGTACTGCCCACACATTGCAGCCGTAGATTTGTCGGCACGACAGCGCAGTCTCTATCCCCTCAGCAATACCCAACGTCGATGCAGGTGGAAACATGCGGATTGCCACTGAACTGGCGTGCTCCAAATAGCTATCCTCTTGTAGCGATAGCATGCGTTTGGCACTCTCACCCAAATTTGCCTTTTTATCGCCATCCAACAAGGTTCGATGCAAATAACAGAGCGCCCCTTTGTCATCCGTTGCCAGCGAAAATAAGCTTTGGTAGTGCCGCCCGTTAAATGGCTGCTCGAGGCAAAAACGGATAGCATCTGAAGGAAGAGTATTGATCCCGCGATTACGTAGATACGTTTCGCCGCTCGTACCTCTTAGCTCCACCAGCCCTGCATATTTTTTAGAAACCGCCTCACGCTGTTTCTTCTTGCTACTTTCTACAGGTTGGGATTCGGAATTGGGCTGATACTCCCGCCCAATAATCGTATCGACCTCAGCAGCAAGTGTTTTGAAATCCTTACCCTGAGTAATGGCAAGCAGCTTCCATCCATCACCCGCGCCGCATTTACACACCCATGTACCGCGCCCATCTTTATCGTCACAACGGAAACTGCCTTTCGACTGACAAGCTGGGCATTTCCCTTTGAAGTGACGTTTACCGGTTACCGGAGGCAAACCATAGAACTCAAACACCTCTGACCAGCGCCCGATTACCGCATCAGCTGTTTTCATTGCGCTACTACCTTACGTGCAGCCAAAGACGCACGAACTTGACTGAGATGATTTGCCGCTTGCTCAATCCCGCTTAGCGCTGGCTGACGTGGCTCTGTACTTTTGGATTTTTCGCGGCCTTTAGCGAAGGCGATTTGCTTCCACTTAATGTAATTGTTGACCTCTGGGGTAATTTCCATTGGGTAATCTTGTAAGCCGTTGGGCCATGTTCCGAACTTGTCCTTGAAGGTATGAGCACACCAGCCGTCAGATACTGGCTTGCCTTGTGCAGCGCGTTGACGCTGATAAAACTTGATTTGCGACCACCAGCTTTGCTTCTCCTGCTTAGTCACAGCCTTCTTTTTCCCGCTGATTTGCTTGAGGCCACGGCTCGCATCCGTATCAACATCCTCACCTGCAAGCGGCTTATGTCCGCATTTAGGGCACTGGTAAACACCGGCTGGCTTCATGTAATGGCACTGAGAACACTCTTTGGGTAATTTCTCGCGCTTCTCGTTTTCTCGTTCCGATACGACTGTTTTCATCCCATCACTTTTAGAAGGAAGTGTGTCGTACTCAATGCTGTCGGGATAACCTAGCCGATGGACAGAACCCGAGTGATCGAACACCAAGCACTTATCCTTGCCCTTGGCAGTTCGTAGCCCACGGCCAATAATTTGTAACCAGCGAATCTCGGATTTCGTCGGGCGGGCGTAAATGATGCAACGAACATCACTGTCGAACCCCGCAATCAAGGTGCCAACGCTAACAATGATTTTTGTCGCTCCCTGCTCGAATCGGTGGATCATCATCTGGCGTTCGTCATGTGGGGTTTGGGCTGTCATCACCTCAGCATTTACCCCCGCCTTGTTGAACTGGAGGGTGACATAGTTGGCATGGTTAACATTGACGCAAAACGCAACTGTCGGGCGATCTTCGCCATGCGAAAGCCAATTGCTGACAATATCGCCCACCAGATCTGCGCCACACATAATCTCTGCAACCTCATCCTCTTTGTAGTCGCTACCGAACTCATCTGAGCGAGTAACCTTTACACCTGATAAATCAGGCTTTGTTGGCGCAAAAAACTCGTAGCCACACAACACGCCCGTATCCATCAGCTCTTTAATCGTGGTTGGCTTGATGAGCCGCTGGTAATACTTACCAAGGAATGGCGCAAAGGGAGTACCAGACAAGCCGATAACTTTGACATGGGTTTCAGCCGTCAAATACTTGATAACCTCAAGCATCTTTTTGCGGCGAAGATGGGCCTCATCAACAATGAGCAGATCAATGTTTTCTGGAAAATCACGACGGATTAGCGTGTCAGCGGAAGCAATCTGGATCTTGCGCTCAGGGTCATAATTTGGGTGATCGCGCCATACATAGCTGATCTCATCCTCTGGCAGGCCATATTGAATAAAACGCTTTGCTGTCTGGGTAACCAGTACGGTATAGGGGCAGGTCATCAGAACGCGCATACCGCGTGACACGAACCCGTCAGTGATAAACGCACTCAAGCCAGTTTTACCGCTCCCTGTAGGGCTGTACACCATGAACGAGTTGTACTGCTTCCAGTCACGTCGTAACATATCCAGCGCACGCTGCTGCGCTAAGTTAGCAGTGATGTTAAGCATGTTTTACCTCCGCAAGAGCTGGAGCGCGAACACTCGCCAAAGTAACCCGCTCCAGTTTCTTGCACTCTTCCGAGGCTTTCTCAATCTCACCAATAATCATTGGGTACTTACCTCTTCTGTTGAAAATGGCTATGCCAGAGACCAAGCCTTGAATTGTTTTACACATCTGGTACGACCTCTGACTTGCCGGATTTTTAAGGGATAACCCCTACAGTGATCTTATGTTAGTAAGGAGATCTCCCTCTCTGGCTAAGCCTTCCCTAACACCCCTTTCAAAGGTCACCCCCCTTACCCCCCTAGAAAGTTTTCCCCTCTTCCCCAAAACATCTAGACGGCTAAATGTCTGGAAGGTCAATCTCTCTAAGTGGGCCTACTGCTTAGCCGCTTGCGGTGGACGTGATGTGATCCCCTCGCTTGCTGCTGCATACCGGTTTACAAACAATCTGAGTCGTGTATTAGCCTCTCGCCTCGCCTTGTTTTCTTGCCGGTATGTCACTTCCTCGCTTTCAAATGCCTCCTCATAAACTTCTGCGTACTTAAGTGCTATTTTGGGTCTGACTGACGGCCTTAGCCGCTGTAGTTGTCCCTGTATCCAGTCTCTGTCTGCTTCGCTGAATAGTTCAGGCATCAAAGATTTGCTATGATTAAGCTGCATTGCTATCGGTATCTGGATCAGGAAAAATATCTTCGATCGCCACCTTGTCTCCGTTTCTCCCAAGCGCTGCAGCCAACTGATGGCAGGTATTAATATCTGGCCGCCGCCTACCGGATTCATAGTGACCAATAGAACTAATGGTTTGCCCAATTTCTTTCGCTAAGGACTTTTGAGTCATCCCTAGTGACTTTCTTAAAGTTTTAAGATTATTCATGGTGCTCTCCTCATGGATGACTTTGAATGTACATTATGTAGCTCACACAATCAAACAAAATGTACATATTGGGTATTGATGAAAACTACACAAAGTGTATTATTTGAACCATGAAAATGAACTGGAACGAACTGGCGAAAACCAGATTGAACGCACTTGGAATGACCCAAGCTGAACTCGCTGAAAAAATGGGCGTTTCTCAAGGAGCTATGGGGCATTGGCTTAATGGCAGGCGTTCACCTTCCCTTACAGAAGTGGGTGCAATCTTCCAAATATTGGGCATAAACGGAGCAGCCCTTAACCCTGATGGTACGTTCACCGTCGCTGAGGATTTAACCCTTCGCCCTATAAAACAACAGTATGAATACCCTCTATTCACTAGCGTTCAGGCTGGCTCATTTAGCGCTGTTGGTTGTTACACAGAGCAAGATGCTAAAGACTGGATTGGTACTACCAAAAAGGCCAGCGACATGGCTTTCTGGCTAGTTGTTGAGGGTCACTCTATGACTGCGCCAACAGGTAGCCGCCCTAGTTTCCCAGAGGGTATGCTTATCCTTGTCGATCCCGCTGAGGACGTTTTTTCGGGCGATTACTGCGTTGCTGGAATTGATAATGACACGGCTGTGACATTTAAAAGATTTGTGGTTGAGGATGGCAAACCTTGGCTTGAGCCGCTTAATCCTAACCCTCGCTATCAAAGCCTAGAATGTGGAACTAACTGCCGCATTATCGGAAAGGTAATCAAAGCCCAATGGCCTGAAGATACCTTCTAAAAACAAGCCGTAATACCCCTCCATTTAAAAGATCGCATTTATTGCGATCTTTTTTTTATCAGAAAATAACTAACACATCATGAATATATTTAACCTTAATTATCATACACTTTGTACATAAATATAAAATTAATGTACATAATGTATAGACACGGCAATGTACAGTTTGTAGTATTACCTCATCGGCAAACAATGGAGCCCATGAGATGACGACCCAAAAGTTTTATCAGTTAGTAGATATTCCTGATTTTCGCTATGACAGTGACTGTTCAAGCATTAACTATGGCTATATTGCAGATGACTGCGATACTAAAACAGTTTCAATCCTTGATGCAATTAACCACATTAGCCTTAGTATTTTCTCGATGACTGAAGACGAGAATATTAACAAAGATCAATTAAATAAGCTTTCATGTGTTATTTCAGACCTCACTGAACTAGCCATTGCTACAAATAAAATATCACAAACCGCATCATATTTAGCTGGCGTTAAGGAAGCGAATAATGGCAAATGAAATCACTCTAGAAGAAGTCGCATTGCGCGCCCATCAAGCAGAGATTATTTGCAGCATGATGGAGGTCTACCCAAACCAATTAGTTGATTCGGAAATTACAGCGATGGCTACATTACTTCGCCGTTTAACTGGTGATGTAACCGCATATCTAATCGAGGCTATGGCTACAAAGGACGGCAACCAATGACCATATGCTTAACTGATGCTGGATGCCGAGTTCAACAGGCTCAGTCGGTACTAAGTATCTGGCTGGAAAATTCAAGAGATAAATATGAGGCAAATTTAATATCTTCAATAATAACTCTTTTAGACGGGGTAGATGTTGCTATTGAGCATGAAGATAGTAAAAGCTTACAGAAAAAATAAATAAACCTAATTCATCAATCAAAATCACAGCCTAATGGCTGGGGCTAGTTGTACCTAAATTTCATAATGAGACATATATGAACTTTCAACAAAAGATTGCTCAATATAGAAAATACCTCATTGATGCCAAGCTTAATGCAATGCTGAGAAAAACAAATAGCCATTGCACTATTGTCACTCTAGAGGATGGCTCTATGCGCACGGTTGAACTATCAGAATCAACTTTAAACAAAGGGCTGGAAATATTCTTCGAACTTCCCGCGTTAGATGTCAATAAACGTTCCGTAGCCGAACCAATGATTTTAGAAAGCTATAAGTCACTTTTGAAAAAAGGTAATGACAAACTGAATGATGAAGGCCATGAGTTCATGAATAACCTCGTCAAGAATATTGCTGAATTAGCCAACGAACGCGGCTTATTTAATAAGGAATAATCATTGTGAAAAATAAGATGTCACTAAAGCAAATGGTTGAATATATGAAGAGCAGTGGCACTCATGTTCCTGAGTGGCTTCTTGATATTAATCGCTTGAATTCAGGAGCAGAGTTATCACGCGATGAAATGCTCGAATATGCGGAGTTCTTCTGCTCACAGGCACGTTCTGTTGAGGCGCTCACCTATTTAATCGAGTGCGAGAAGCGTTTTGGTCTGGCAGCCAATGGCGGGCACATCTTTGTTCACGGCAACGTCATTATGCAAATAGACAAGCGTGTGATCGAAGTGCTCCTGCAATGCCAGATAGAGTCCGTAATTTTAGAAAGGGGTTCAGCCGATCGCTACATATCTGTCATGCAGTTTTATCTAGACGATCGACAGAAGCGTGAGCAGGAAGGATCTACATGGATGATTGATTTCATTGATGAGGTTCTTATTTCCGGCTCGAAATTTTTAATCAGCGGTGAAATTCCACCAGCTATAGAAATGCACTGAGGAGAGCGGCAATGAATGGCACAGCAGAAATAGCTAGCAACTATAAAGCCCGGATTCTCCTCACGTTGGAGAACGGAAAAATCATCAGTGAGCGATTATTGCGCGATGGAGAGATGGTACTCACGTTACCAAGTTTTATAGAACTGGCAGAGATGGCTGGTTATCAAATTATCTGCGGCACAAGTGAGGCGAACAATGGCTAAGAAAACTGAGCTGGTGGCTGTTGAAGCCAAAGACCTGAAAGTTATTGAGTATCGTGGGCTACGCATAGTAACCACCGAGCAAATGGCTGCGGGATATGGCACTGATGTCACCAATATCAAAATGAACTATTCGCGTAATGCTGATCGCTTCGTAGAGGGGAAACATTTCTTCAAAGTCACCGGCAAAGAATTAGCAAATTTGCGGGTATCTTTTAGTTACCTGCAAATCTCTACCAAAACACGCTCTCTGATGCTGTGGACAGAGCGCGGCGCGGCCAACCACGCCAAGATGCTGGAAACCGATCAGGCGTGGGGATACCACGAAGACTTGGTTGAGTTCTACTTTACCCAGCGTAGTGCGATTGCTGCACCTACCGCGATCGGACGTAAAGAACTAGCGCTGATGGTTATCGAAGCCGAGGAACGAGCCGAGGCAGCCGCACTTGAGAATAAAACTTTAAACGCCACCGTGGAAAGCTTAGCGAAACACTTCACTAAAGGCATGACGATCCCTGCTTTCTGCAAGGCTCTAAACGGCGTCAACGTAAGCAAAATGTCATGGTGGGCTTTTCAACGCAACTGGTTATACAACGCCCAGCGAGATCCTGAAAAGCCCCCGAAGTGGCGTGTTGCCTCTTACGCCCGCGATAAATATCTGACTGAAGATGAAACGCAGATTACACCGCATGGGGCGGACGAGTTTACCCGATTTACGCCAGTGCTACTGGAGAATGGTTGTCACCGACTTTACCGGTTGTACATGAAAGGTGAACTGCCAATGAAAAAGACATGGAACGGCGAGTTTAGTCACGACAAAGCCATTTACACACCGGAGGCCAAATAATGCTAATCCCAACTGATATTCTTCGTGCCGCTCTGTGCTGCGTGGCTGCCGAGAACGAACAACGCACTTACCTGCAAGGGGTGTACATCACCCCAACCCATATTAAAGCGACTAATGGCCGTGCTGCCGTAATGATGGAGCACGGTGCAGATACTGATATTGACGCTGTCTTTTTGGTCAGTGGTGTTATTCCTGATGATGCGGAAGGTACTCTTTTCCAGCTTTTGGATGATGGCTGGGTGGCTATCCATTTCGATGAAAACAAACAGGCATTAGGCCGCAATGAGCTCACAATTATGCCCTGTCGCTACCCTGACTTTGCCAAGTTGCTGCCTGAGAAGCCAGAATCTTGCACCGAGTTACCGATGTTTGCAGCCCAGCTGCTAGCGTTGCCTTATTTAATGTTTCGTAGCGGATTTGGCCCCGTCAAATTCAAACCTTATGGCAAGACGGCACCATGCCAACTGATTTTAGACCCGGTGACCAATCACCTATATGGCAACCCGTTTCTAGTGATCATGCCGTTGCACGATAACGCCTTCGAACTGTGTGCTGAGGTGCTAAATGAAGATTAATTATCAAGACCACGGGGTCATTGCAACGATAACCGTGACCAGCACTGTCTTTGAATTCCGCCGTCATAACCGTGTAGTTGATGCCGCATTATTTGCGGTTAATGTTAAAACTCATCGCTCAGGATTCTTCTTTATGAAGTCGGTCATATCAGGCAAAACCGCTGCTGTGATGCGCGCCTATAAAGCAGTTCTGCGGGAGGCATGGTGATGAATAGCAATATGTTTGAACTCACGAAGACAATCAAGGCCGCTGCTTCTGGTGGGCCATCGGACATCACCGACGCTATTTATGCTGCTGGATACCGAAAGCCTGATCGCAGTGTTGAAGATGCCGTGATGCTCACCATTGAAACGCTAGCGGGGTTTGAAGGTGCAGACATCCCTTGGGAGCAATGGCCAAAGAACCTTGATGGAATTTTAGTTAACGAACTGAACGAGCTGATTGAGGTGGAATGTCACAATGCAGATGGATCAGCAGCCCATATAGCAAAAGCAGTGTTGAGTGCTGGTTATCGTAAGGTAGGTGAATAATGGCTAATACTGAAATGATTAAAGAGTCTGAGGTGATGCTAAAACTAGAAATATCATCACGCCAGACCCTGTGGAACTATGTAAAAAAATATAACTTTCCAAAGCCAGTCAGGACACATCCCAAACAATACCTGCGCTCGGACGTGGATCATTGGATCATTAATGGCGGCGTTAACCAGAGATCTTCTTAACGTGCCAGAATATTTTATCGGCGTATAATTCATACGCCGCTTTTTGCTCAGAAAGCCAATCGTGTTTGTTATAAACAGACATGACCCCACCTAGTTCGTGGCCTAGCATCTTCTCAGTAACATGCGGTGGCACCCCCTCTTCTGATAATCGTGTAACAAGCGTTCGACGAAAATCATGAGTTCTCCACTCGCCGATACCTAAAGTAGCCTTTATTCTTGCCATGTAGCGGTTCGCTGCCGCTATTGTAATAGGTGTATCCATGCTCTGTCCGGGAAACATAGTATCCCCATAAGTAAGCATAGCCTTTTCAACCAACGGTTTAATTTGCTTAAAAATAGGACGCCGCAGCACTATTTTCGTTTTGTTGTGTTCTTTAGGAACCGTCCAAACCAACTCATGGAGATCAAACTCACTGCGTTCCGCCAGCCTAACTTCGGATAACCTTGCCCCCCACAGCATAACCATTTGGTGGAGTAGTTTATTTGAAGTGGCTGCTCTACTACGCTCGATAGCCAGCCACAACATTGCTAGCTCGTTATAGGTAAGAACTCGGTCACCAACTTCTGGTTTACAGCCCACGTCCTTAGGACTGATACGCATCACTGAGCAGGTATCAATATACTGCCGTCGAATGCACCAGTTAATAGCTGAACGTAACTGGGTTAAGAGTTGGCGAGCACGGCGAGGATTAATTTTTTCCTCGGCAGTGAATCGTTCCATCCATTGCCGCACCGTTATGTCGTTAATATTTTGGTTGGGAAAAGCATCTTTCATGTGCTTTATAACGGTAGATTCATACAGGGATTTCGTCTTGGGGCGTAAGGCCACATCAACATAGGTTTCTTGCCAGTAACTGATACAATCCTTAACCGTTACTACCGATTGGCCTTTCTCGCGTTCAAAATAGGTTCGGGGATCTGTTCCACCGTCATATAAAAGTCTGAGCTCAGAAGTTAACGCTCTGGCATCTTTTAATGACAATGCGGGGTATCGCCCAAGACCCAGTCTTTGAGGCTTTCCGGCCCACCGATAACGGTACTGAAATGTGACAACCCCCTTGGGGGAAATACGCACTCCCAATCCATCTGTATCGGCCACTTCTGGTGCACCCGAATATGGTTTACCATGTATAGAACGCAGTTTTGTATCGCTGAGAGCCATAATAATTTTCTGTACACACTAGTTTTTGAGATTCTGTACCAAGTCTGTACGCAATCATGCATGGACTAAGGCAAACAGTAAACAACATTAATAGACAAGCGTGTACATACAGCGACAAACAATAGAAATAATACCCAATAAAAACAGGATATTATTGAACAATGATGGACGTTATTTTACTGTGAAGAACACAAAAATACAAAGCACCTTCCTCATCCACGACTACGAAACCTTTGGTCAACATCCGGCATTAGATCGTCCTGCCCAGTTTGCGGGCGTACGGACAGACGCTGATTTCAATATCATTGAAGAACCTTTGGTGATCTATTGTCGCCCTGCCGACGATTATCTTCCTCAGCCAGAAGCCGTCATGATCACGGGCATTACACCTCAGGTTGCATTGGAGCGTGGCGTTAGCGAGGCCGAGTTTGCACGGCAAATAAACCAGATGTTCAGCGTGCCCGGCACCTGCATTATGGGCTACAACAACATTCGTTTTGATGATGAAGTCAGCCGGAATATCTTTTATCGCAACTTTTATGACCCATACGGATACAGCTGGCAAAACGGCAATTCGCGCTGGGATTTGCTCGATGTTTTACGCACCTGCTACGCGCTACGCCCAGAAGGGATCAGCTGGCCGGAAAACGATGAAGGTTTACCGAGTTTTAAGCTAGAGCATTTGTCAAAAGCCAACGGCATCGAGCATGAAAATGCCCATGACGCGATGGCCGACGTTTACGCCACCATCGCGCTGGCCAAGTTGGTTAAACAAGCACAGCCCAAGCTGTTTGATTACTTGTTCCAACTGAGAAATAAACACAAAGTTTCAGCGCTGATTGATATCGCCAACATGAAGCCTCTGGTGCATATTTCCGGTATGTTTGGCGCTCTGCGCGGCAATACCAGTTTAGTCGCGCCGCTGGCATGGCATCCTGACAATAAAAACGCGGTGATCATGTGCGATCTGGCTGGAGATATGTCTCCGCTGCTGGATCTGAACACCGATGCCCTGCGCGAACGGCTCTACACGCGCCGCAGCGAACTTGGCGCAGCGTCTCCTGTTCCTCTCAAACTTGTGCATATCAATAAATGTCCAGTGCTGGCACCAGACCAAACGCTGCGTCCTGAAAATGCCGAACGATTAGGGATCGATCGCCAACATTGCATGGATAATTTACAGATCTTGCGTAGCCATCCTGAGCTGCGAGACAAAATCGTTGCGGTATTCGCAGAAGCCGAGCCCTTCAGAGCATCAGAAGACGTTGACGCCCAGCTGTACGATGGCTTCTTTAGCGATGCCGATCGAACGGCAATGCAAATTATTAGAGAAACCCTGCCACAGAACCTTCCGGCACTTGATCTTACGTTTAACGATAAACGCGTTCTACCTTTGCTGTTCCGCTATCGCGCACGCAATTTCCCCGCTACGCTTACCGACGATGAACAACGCCGCTGGCAATTACATCGCCAAGCAGCGCTAACGCCTGAACGTGTTCAAACCTATATTCATCAGTTGGAAGAGCTGTATAACCGCCACGAAGATAATCCAGAGAAGCTGGCCCAGCTTAAAGAACTGTATGAATATGCAAAGCAGTTAGTGGGTTAATCTTCATAAGATTTATCATTGGGGGTGAGCTACATCACCCTCGGTTTTCTTACCAACGGTTAAAGTAGGTAGCGAAGACGTATTTTCTTTATTTTACAAGATACATACCCCAATAATTCAAGTTGCATTGAGGTGGTCAGTCAGTGCTTAGCATGAGTAAGTGCGGCCAACAGAATGCAGCTTGCAATATGACAGGTATCGATTTTATACAAAACAGGTCGTAAATATGTGGCTGAAAAACGGGCCAGTCTTGGCCGTTCTCGCGTTTATTTTGTGGGGCATTACACCGCTATTTTATAAAATGCTGCCAGATGCCAACGTGTTAGAGTTACTGGCGCAACGCCTGTTTTGGTCTATTCCTTTGCTGCTTCTGCTGCGTCTGTTATTTAAAAACAGAACGACGTGGCAACAGGTTTGGCAAGATAAACGCTCTCTATTTTGTTGCCTGTTAGGCGGCCTGATCATGAGCGTCTCGTGGACAACGTTTATCTACGCACTCACCCACAATCTGGTGCTTGATGCCAGCCTTGGCTATTTCACTAATCCACTGTTTTCTATCGCATTAGGCGTTATTTTTCTACACGATAAGCTCAGCCGTTTTCAACGCATCGCCGTGGTGCTCGCCATCACAGGTTTGGTCTATCAGATCATTTTGCTAGGCCATGTTCCTCTTCTCGCTTTGGCGATGGGCAGCACGTTTGCATTCTATGGGCTAGTACGTAAATTTATTCGCTACGACATCATGACCGCACTCACGTTAGAAACGCTGTGGATGTTGCCGTTGGCGATTGCAATCACCCTGTGGCTGCATGCCACCGGCGGCAGTATTCTGGCGGGTTCTGGCACTAAGACCTATATTCTGTATGCCCTAACGGCACCGGTCACCTTCGCGCCTCTGCTGCTGTTCGCCGCAGCCATTAAACGCACTTCGCTGACGGTCATTGGTCTTGCGCAGTACGTTGAACCATCTCTCCAATTCTTACTGGCGGTGCTTGCCTTCGGTGAGCCGATCAATATGCCGAAGATGATTAGCTTCTCTCTCATCTGGTTGGGGTTGGCATTTTGCATCTATGAATTATTCCAGCAGCACTGGCGCTATCGCCATTTGGCTACTGATATGGTACGCGGTAAAAGAAACCATCCGGGGCATTAAGTCGCTTAACTCACTGATACGGTTAAGCGGCCACGGGTTGTTTTAAGGCGCGGTTTTTTAACCTGAATATTAATTTGCCCGCCCAAGCACATCAGGCATGACAGCATCTTAAATTCGCTAATACCGCGAAACTGCCCACGCAGCAAATTAGACAGTTTTGGCTGAGTCATCCCCAGCATCACAGCGGCTTCGGTTTGTGAAAGATCGCGTTCCTGTAGCAGCTCAGCAATAATAGCCGCCAACTGTGCCTTTACCTGCATCTCTTCGGCGTTAGCGTACTGAAGATCTTCATAGACGCTATCGCCACCGGCTTCGATTTCTAGGTTATTTTTCATAGTGATTTTCCTTTGCATGTTGTTGAGCCGCTTTTAAACGTTCTTTGACCTTTTCCATATCGGTCTGCGGTGTCGAAATCCCAGAAGATGATTTCTTTTGAAACGCATGCAGCACATAAACCGCATGTTTGAATTGAACACAATAAACAGCGCGATACGTTCCACACCCATCATCATCGACAATCTCTAATACTCCCGCGCCATGAAACCCCTTTAATGGCTTTGCCTGCGGATGCTTCCGCCCGATTTGAGCAAGATACAATGCATAGCCCATCGTATCTTTCACCTCATCTGGCAATTGCTGCAGATCTTTTTTACACCCCGCAATCCAAAATATAGGTCTGCGATAAAGCCTTGCCATACGCTCAATTATATCCATTTAGGTATAAAACTCCATGTTATTTTTGCTGCTTAAATGACCTTTTTATTGAGGGGCGAAACTAGCATGGCGATAAGGAGATGTCAGAGCATAAGCAGAGGATTGGAAAGCGCTTCGCAAAAAATTCGGGGAGCTTTCGCTCCCCGACATAACAGTTGAGATCGTTATTCCGCCTGCGGCTGGCTTTCGAACTGCGGCGGTGGTTTACGGAAGCGACGGGTGAG
>Ga0256408_1000499_pt1 | contig 29459 bp, 43 predicted proteins | sample PhyAR1_FD_185998 | JGI IMG/M metagenome (GOLD analysis project Ga0256408, IMG submission 185998) | Leaf surface microbial communities from alfalfa plants in UC Gill Tract Community Farm, Albany, California, United States - DLSL A.R1 | ecosystem: Host-associated > Plants > Phyllosphere >...
TCGAGAGCTGTTTGCGGTGCGGGCAGATCATATTCAGCGGCACGCTTTCGCCCTGATAGTCTTGCATTAACACCTGTAGCCGACCGGCATGAACATCTTCTGCGACATCCAGCCAGGATTTGTACGCTACGCCTGCCCCGGAGACCGCCAGGCGGCGGATCACCTCGGCATCGTCACTCATCATGCTGCCGCTGACGTTGACGCTGTGCATCTCGCCGTCGCGCAAAAACGTCCAGCGATCGTGAAGACGGCCACGCAGAACAAAGGTGAGGGCGTTGACCCGGCTTAGCGCATCGGGATGCTGCAGGTCACCGTGGCGGGCAACCCACTCGGGCGAGGCCACCAGCACGCGGCTGTTGTCGGGGGCGACGGGGAGGGCAATATAGGAGGCATCTTCCGGCATGCCGTAGCGAAAGGCGATATCGACCGGATCTTTAAAGACATCGGCTACCTGATCGGAGAAGAAGATGCGCAGCCGTAATGCCGGGTAGCGTTCGTCAAAGGCCTGGAACACCGGCAGCAGCAAATTGCGGCCTAAATCCGACGGAACGGCAATCTGCAGGGTGCCGGAGATCTCCTCTTCCGGGGTCTGGATTTTTTGCATCCCGGCATACATCGCATCCAGCATCTGCCGCGCGTAGGGGAGCCAGGCTTCGCCTTCCGGGGTTAAGCGCAGGCTGCGGGTGGAGCGCGCAAACAGCCGGATGGACAGAGACGACTCCAGCCGTTTAATGGCGGCGCTAACCTGCGCCGGCTGGACGCCCGCTTCTCGTGCCGCATCGCTGAAGCTGCTCAGCGCGGCAACGCGAACGAACAGTATCAGATCCTCAAGCCGAACCATTTTCATCTCCCGAGTATAAGTCTTGTCTCCGCGAGGCTATTTTTCCCGTCACAGCTTCGCTTTACCATCACTTTATTGCGACACAGTGGATAAAACGCCGGAGACATTATGAAAGCCATTGCCATTACCCGTTCAGCACCAGATAACATCGAGTTTTTGCACGAGATTGAGCTGCCGCAGCCGACGGCGACAGGGCACGATCTGCTGATTGAAGTGAAAGCCATCTCCGTCAACCCTGTGGACACCAAGATCCGCACCGGGTTTACCGGGGAGACGCCGCGCGTTCTCGGCTGGGATGCGGTGGGCGTGGTTACCGCGGTGGGTGAAGCGGTAACACTTTTCGCGCCGGGGGATGAAGTCTGGTATGCCGGGGCGCTGGGACGAGCGGGCAGCAACAGTGAATATCAGCTGGTGGATGAGCGCATTGTGGCGCTTAAGCCGAAAACGCTGGATAACGCCGCGGCCGCCGCGATGCCGTTAACGGCGATCACCGCCTGGGAAATGTTGTTCGATCGCCTGGGTGTTCAGGAGCAGGGCAACGAAGGGGATACGCTGCTGATCGTGGGTGCTGCGGGCGGGGTGGGATCGATTCTGGTTCAACTGGCGCGTAAGCTGACGAAAATGACCGTTATTGGCACGGCATCGCGCCCGGAAAGCCAGCAGTGGGTGCGGGAGGCGGGGGCGCATTATGTCATCGACCACAGCAAGCCATTGTCGGAAGAGCTGGCCGCGCTAGGGATCAAAGAGGTGACCCACGTCGCCAGCCTGAACCACACCGCAGCGCACTATGCGGAGATCGTTAAGGCTCTCGCGCCGCAGGGCAAACTGGCGCTGATTGACGATCCCGAGACGCTGGATGCCCGTCCGTTAAAGGCGAAGAGCATCTCCCTGCACTGGGAGTTTATGTTCACCCGCTCGATGTTTGAAACCCGGGATATGATCGCCCAGCATCAGCTTCTGACCCGCGTTGCCGCGCTGATTGATGAGCAGGTGATCACCACCACGCTGGGTGAGCATTACGGGGCGATTACGGCGGAGAATGTGCAGAAAGCCCATGCGCAGATCGAAACCGGACGCGCGGTCGGGAAGATTGTGCTGGAGGGGTTCTGAGATGGGCGCTTCTGACATCATCTCTATCATTGCGGTGTTGAAGGCGAAACCCGGCAAGCGCGACGCGCTGAAGGTGGCCCTCCAGGCGCTGTTAATACCGACTCGCCAGGAGCCTGGCAACGTTGAGTATCAGCTGTTCCAGCTGCGGGACACCCCGGACTGCTTCTACGTCCGGGAAGCCTGGCGAGGCCAGGAGGCACTGGAGGCACACATCGCGCTGCCTCATTTTCAGGCCTTTATCCCGCAGATGGAGGCGTTACTGGCGGAGCCGTTGCGACTGGATTATTTGACGGCGGTAGAGCCGTAATCGTTTTGTCAGGATGGATGGACTGCGCAGGACGAATTGCAGATACAAAAAAGCCCGCATAGCGGGCTTTCAGGACTTCGTATCAGGCTCTGGTGACCATCTACAAAGAATTTTGGTGGAGCTGGCGGGAGTTGAACCCGTGTCCGAAATTTCGTAACTAATTAATAAGAAAGGGTTAATTATCCCTAAAAATTGCCACGGCTCCTTTACGGCTCCTTTCGCGTCCCGCCGCTGGCAAGGAGTGGTCTTCGCTCAGTGTTCCCGTCGTACTCTTTCAAATAAGATCCGTAATGCCTGAAGAGCATCTCTGGCCCCTTATGACCCATCTGTCCGGCGAGCCAGAAAAGGTTGGCGCCCTGGCTGATGTGGCGTGTCGCGAAAGTATGCCTGGTCTGGTATGGGTTGCGGTATCTGATCCCCGCTTTACGTAATGTCGGAACCCAGGCTTTTTTGCGGATTGCGTCCGCGCTGGCCCACGGCTTATTCGTTTTCGGATCTTCGAATATCGTGGCGTCTTTCATAAAGGTGAAGGTTTTCTGATTCGCCAGCACAGCCATCGCCGCATCGTTAAGCTCCACTTTGCGCGTCCCTGCCTTTGTTTTCGTCCCCTTAATAACCCCTACCACACTCGCGTTCTGAACGTGCGCCGTCTTCCCGATAAAATCGATATCGCGCCAGCGCAGCGCGCATAACTCCGAGCTGCGTAAACCCGTCTGGATCGCGAACATAAACAGGTTGCCCCACTGCTTGTTAGAGGCAGAGGATAGGAGCGCATCCACTTCTGCTGGTGAAAGCGGATCGACAATATAGTCGCTGTCAGCAGTCGATTTGTCACTTTGATACCGGGATGCCGTTACCAGGGATACCGGGTTTAGTTGGAGGACGCCATCTGTTACAGCCTCATCAAGCGCTGATCGCAAGAAAGAAAGTTGGTTGCGAATTGTCTTCAGCGTAGTGGTGCGGCTCTGGATCCACGCCTTCATTGCAGCCGGTTTAAGCTCGCTTGCAGGCAGTGAATGAAGGGCTACCAGCGCGCTACGACATTTTTTATAACCGCCGATGGTGGACGGCGAAAGTTTTCGCGTTTCACAGATGTTAAGGTATTCGTCCAGGTACATTTTTATTGTCTTTCCAGCGGCCGCATTGCCAAATAATTTTAAACGTGCAGATCGCGGGAAATATTCTGCATAAACGAATGTTCCACGCTCGATTTGGTTATGGATTTCGCCGAGGGTCCGCTCGGCGTATTTCAAGTTTTTGGCGCTCACATCCAAATTTGAAAGGGGTTCTCTACATTTCACCCCTTTATAAGTGAACGTGATATTTATGGTTTCCCCTTGGCAGTGCTTCCTTATGGTCACGCCGCGCGGGAGTTTAGGCGACTCTGTCTTGCCCATTTAGCTACCTCACTTAGATCAATCCATCTCTCCTTAACGCCTTCCACCTTCAGCACCTGGACTCCCTCCCTCCATACACCACGTTGAACGCGTTTATTGATGGCATCGAGAGTCTCGCCAGTTTCGCTGCAATAAGTTGAGATAGGGACACAATCGAGGTTCAGCATAGTTTTCTCCACTAGCCCGGCTGCACCCGGGCGTTTATCTTAGGCAATATTATCGTTGGCGATCGGGGCTAGCCGTTGCCATATTGCCGAAACATACTTGGCTTGGTGCCGTGCATCCGCCAGCGCGTTATGCATATCACCCTCGAAGGGAATCTCGTAGCGCGGGTTATACCCAACAGCGCGGCCCAGCTCTACGATTGTTCGAACGTCGCGGTCGTTCCAGAATTGCCATGGGCAGAAAAGGCCATGACGTTCAAACGAGGCCCGGGTGATCACATTGTCGAATGTCGCCCCGTTACCCCAGACCTGCAGATAATCCGGTACGCAGTTTTCTTCAATAAGTCGTCTCAACCCGCCCAATGCGTTGGTGATATTCACGCGTTTATCGCTGGTGATTTCTGCCCGCGCCTCGGCGCTCTGCTTCATCCACCAAAGAATGGTACTGGGGTCAGCTGCTGCATCCCGGACCATGGATGATTCCAGATCCACAACGGCGTAATACTCGGGCCCCAACTCACCGGTAGAAGGCTCGAACAGTACGGCCCCGATCGCGATGATGGGTGCGGTAGGCTTATTGCCCATCGTTTCAAGGTCGATCATTAAGTGGTTCATATTTTTCTCTCCTGCTGTGGCGCCGCAGCAATCATTGCAGCCCAGCATAACTTAGTCCGGTGCGCCGCCAGCTCGCAGCCGCTCATTTTTTCGTATGTTTCCAACGCTTCCGGGTCACGAAATTCTTCTCGTAGCTCTGCCTCAAAGCCGTTAATAATCATTTCCTCAGTTGGAATGATCGGCACCAGTGCATAACCATCCGGGATTGCCTGCTCCATGATTTTCTCGTATGCGGCAATCTGCGGGTCTACTGGATACGACAAGTCGCGGTGATCACCCTGAAGCATGGCGGCGCGGCAGGCGTTCCAGGCATCAGCGGCGGCGTGTCTCTGTTTTTCGTCCCACTGGTAAGCCACTCCGTGGGGCGGACGGATGCTGGCAAGAATTTCGATGCTTCCCGGCGTGGCCTCTTCTGGAACTACCGGCGCTGGCGGGGCGGTGTATAACGGACCCGGCTTAACGTCATGTCGGCGCCAGCGAATATCGCAGGTCCTTTCCTCGCTCGGAGATGACCAGGCTACTACATCAGCAACCGGCTCCGGCTCCGGTGTCATCAATGCCACCATGGCGATTTCAGCCAGGCGCAGGCGTATAGCTGTTTGCTGAGATGGAATAAACTCGTCACGCTCGCGCCAGAAATCAACTTCTTCACGCGCCTGAACGATTAACTGCTGGTTGGTGAATTCCATCATCTTTCCTCACTGCGTTGCTGATTTCTCCAGGCGACATCTTGCTGCGTAAGTCTCCTTCCATGGATAAACGCATGCACACCATGGACTGGGATTTCCATCTTTTCGGCAATCGTAGTCTGTGCCATGCCTTCATCGTGTAGCGCACAGCAAAGTGACACATCATGATCGCTGTATAAGGCGAGATGGTGGCGTTCACCAATGCAAAGTAGGCTGATGCCAAGAATGCTCGCTTTACCCTTAACTGAGTGGAGTGATCGACCAAGACTCGAAGCAATTTCATTAGCTGATATTTTACCTGCCTTGTCTTTGAGTTCCCGAAGGTCAGCAGTAGTCCAGGGCTTATAATTACTGCGCAGTTGGAGAGATATTCTGGTGCTCATAGTGCGCACTGATGCGTAAGTGCGATTGAGAGAAGAAGCTATCTCACGCAGAGTCATAACGCCTGCTTTATCCCTTAAGAAATTGAGTTCTGACTGCGACCATGGGTTTCTATTCAGATAATTATTCTTCTCCACTACCTAATCCCCCTTGATGCGGATGCCAACTGACGAAACTGCCAGAAACGTACCCATCGCTTTATCAACGATCTTCGCGTTGTGATATTTGCTTATGGCCCAAGTAATGGCGAACAGGATCCAGCGGAAATGGCTGGTGTACGTTTTAAAGGTCAGGCCTTCGCATACATCCCAGGTGCTCCAGCGGTCTGGCCAGTCAGCCTCGCCGACTGCCTGATATGCCTCCCAATCATTGCTGAAATGCGCATTACACAGCTGGCGGACAGCTTCGCGTACCTTCGCTTTATCGCTGTCTGGAGTGTCTTCTTCATCATCCCAATCTTCTTCTTCGTCTTCACCTGGATCGGCCTCTTCGCCGCCCTCAAGATACTCACTCATGGAGCTTTTCAGGCTCTCACAGAAGGCGTCATGATCGTATTCCTGCGCCAGCAAATTACGCCCTGAACCGCCCGCGCCCGCTTCGAGCTTTTCAGACCAGTAGTGGGTATTGATATACCCCGTCCAGCCGCCGAAAAATTCGAACATGTCCGCGATACGGGAAAAGGTCCACGTACCCATATCCCCGACAACGGTCAGATAGCCGGGCCAGGTGATCACGTCATAGTAATAGCAGGACGACCCGGGGCGCTGGAGGCGCAGGTGGCGGTATAGGCCATCGTCGCGGATCACGGTCAGGCGGTGCTCTGCGGTGTCCAGCAGAAAGCGGGTATCAGTTTCAAACTTACGACGGATCATTGGGCTGCTCCTTTGCGTAGCACTGGCAGGAATTCGCAGATGGTCGCGCAACCCTCCTCCGGATAATCAACTGTGGAGATATGGAGCCCGTGAATTTTCTGCCCGTCGCTATCGTCAATGGCTCCGACAAACAGAACTCCGTCTGTAAATTCGCCGAAAGCAAAACCTCCGTCGCCACAGTGGAAGCAAATCCCCTCCATCGCTTCCGCTGACAGGATCATTTGCTGTGGAACGAGAGTGTAGCCTTCAGGTATTGCGCTGGCCCGAACTGCATCCAGGAAGGCGTCGGTGGCCGGGGTAGACGGCATGCCATGACCAGCGCAGGCATAGTGCCCAGTCCTGACGCTCTCCACATAGCACTCATCGCAGATGTACTTCTTCAGCCCCGCATTATCAGCCGCCAGCGCATCACGCTGCTTCGCTGCTTCGCGCTGCGCCACCAGTGCAACATCCAGTCGTGTGGCCAGCTCCCTTACCAGTTCTGCTGATGCTTTCGGCAAATAGCGTGCAGCGTGGTGGGCGGCGTGAATTAACTGAATATTGGTCAGGCGCATTTGCGGATCCCCGTCAGTTCGTTGAACCGGGCCATGAACAGACCGTAGGCCTGGCCGGGGCGGAGCGGGATAACGGTAAACAGATCGGTAGGTGGGATGCCGTCGAGCACTGGCCACACGGTACCGTCGTCGATGTCCAGATCCCGGCGTTCGGTACCGAGCATGACCAGGTCGGCATACTTCACCGTATCGTGCTGGTGGGTCGGTAATCCGAACTTCGCACGGATTTCGCTATCGACATATGCCTCGATACGCTGGTAATCCGGGAGCAGGCGTTTCAGCGGCGCCGGGATGTCCTGGCAATACGCTTCAGCAGCATCATGCAGCAGCGCTTCAAGCGCGAACTCTGCGGGAACCAGCTGGCTGACCAGCACTGAATGCTGCGCGACGCTGTAGAACTCCGGCAGGTGGCCGGCAAAGCGGCAGATGTGAGAAAGGGCAGTGGCAATATCCTCGATCACGATATCTTCGTGATTAATATTGAGGTAGTTAATATGCTTCCCGGATAGTGTCTGAATATATGACATTACGTGTTCTCCATTAATACGCGCTGCACCGCGCCTGATTTTTGGTTGAGCGAATCCCTCGCCTGCTGGCGATCGTTAATTTAATTTCGCTTCACTAAATGCCCCTGATGCGGGGCATTTAAGGCAACGTAATTAAGCGCTGAACGAGCCGATAAAGGTTTCCACCTGGCTGTCTTTGAACTTCTCGACCAGCAGATCACGGAACTCGGTGGCCATATCTTCCTGTTGGGCTTCAAGCTGAACAATGCGCAATACCAGGGTAGGGCGATCGCCGCCGATGATGCTCAGTCGCAGCTTGAATGGACGCTGCGCCAGCCCTTCGAACGGCACGCAGCGAAACTCGAACGCCACCGGCATGATGTCCTGCGTGCGAGCTTCAACACTTTCCATCAAAGAGCGCTTGCCGCTGAAGTCCTGATCCTCGTAGTCCGCTTTCTGGATAGATTCGATAGTGATCTTGCGGATCGCCGCCGCAGACTTCTTCGCGTCGATCGTTTCGCCGTCGGCATCAAAGCCGATTAGGTTTTCTGCCCAATCTTCCAGCCACTCGGCCAACTCTTTCTGGCTGTGGCGATCACCGTTGACTGAAAGCAGGGAGGCGAATGGGGCGGTCTTTTTCAGTGCCAGGTGGGCGGTGTTGTCTGCATGCCCTGGGCTTTCGATTGTGCCGAGGTTAAAGACCGCCGCTGCGCGCATATCGTCGGCGTTGATAAAGCAGCGGCTACCTTCCGTAGCGTAGCCAGTGGAATAGCGCGTAAAGTCTTCAATGCTGGCTGTGACCATTTTGCCTCGGAAGCGGTAGCGCTCCAGGCAAAGCGACTCCAGGCTATCAATGCGGACACCCTGCGGAATGACAGCTGCGGGGCAATCCACGCTTTCAAGCTTCTCTTCCATGTAGCGGGAGAGTGTCAGATCGCTAATTTTTTCGATCGCGGTACCGTCTAAAGAGTGGGACATGATTCTTCCTTAAGAAAATGTGAAAGGGTTATTGCTGGGCGCGCAGTTTCGCGTCAGCGTCGCCAGCAAGGGTGAACAACTGGCCCTGATCTTCCTGCAAGATGGTCAGCTTGCCGCCGCGGTTCACATACATTGGGGTTTCGGTGGTGTCCTCTTCGGAAGACTTTCCGCGCGGGGTAGGGCGCACATAGGAGAGCTTGTGCTTGATGTTGACGCGCTTCTCTTCGACAGAATTGCTCATGCGGTCAATTTCAAACGTCAGGGTTACTTTCCCTTTCTGGCCGTTGTTCAGTACGCCAAAAGCTACTTCACTAAGTGCGACGGCGATCTTGTTCTCGAACACCCCGCCGTCCAGTTCGCCCAGGAAATCGGGCACTTTGGTTAAACGTTCATTACTCATCGGTTTACCCTCAGAAGGCGGCTGCCACCGCCAGGTTAGTTTCTCCACACAACACAGAAGAGCATCTGCTGGTGGAACAGCCCGTGCGATTGGGTTATGAGCCGTCGCTACGGTGATGCTCTTGTGTGTTGCGTAAAAAAATTGCGGCATCCTCACGGGTAGAGACAGATGCCGCGAAAGACAGCAACGCAGCTTTTACAGGTTTCAAGTTGTGGGCCAGACGCTGATCTTCTGGTTGCCGTCGGAGCGGCTGCAATTCACCACAACTGGAAGCGCACTCCGCTGTTTTCACACCTGTCACCCATAACTGGTTTGAAGGAGTGCGCTTACATGTTGTGTCGTGAATTTAAGCATACCCGCAGGTATATAATTAAATCAATACCTGCGGGTAAATATTTTGAGAATGAGAAAACGACCATTAAAAAATGGCGTTATAGGAAATCAGAGAGGGGGAAGGAAAACGGCGACGCTGGGCCGCCGAAAGAACTACTTCAGCATGATCCTGGCTTCGATAACCACACCGATGATTCGGCAGTTACCGTTAATGGGGATCATGGGATAGATAGGGTTTAAAGGCTTAAGGTACTTCTGCCCTGCGTCGATGATTAATTTTTTGAAAGTGGCCTCAGAGCCTTCAAGCTTAGCAACCACGAGGTCTCCGTTCTCGGCCTCACGCCCAGTGTCGACGAAAATCATCATACCCTCAGGAATGCTAAGCCCAACAGGCGAAGTCATGGAGTCGCCTTGCACTTTCAGCCAGAACGCCGGACCCATTACATGGGCGGAAGATTCTGGCCATTCGTCAATGTCATTTAATGAATATGGTTCCAGGGCTTCAGACCATGCCCCAGCTTGAACCCAGCTTATCAATGGATATCCCTTCATTCGGCTTGGTTGCTTTGTAACTCGTATGTTTTGCACATCTTGAGCCACAAGTCCATCCATCCAACCGCGAGGTAGGTCAAAAGATCTTTCGATTATCTCAACCATATCATCGGCGATACGTTTCTTACCCGATTTTCCTTCAGGGTATAACATCCGTGAAACATATGATGGTTCCCGGTCAATTTTGCGGGCGATGCTTACCGCCTTGCCGTCGCAGTAATCATCCCTCAGCTGAATGAGGCGTAGCCTTCGTTTTTCGTATTTATCCATGCTCATGAGCATAGCTAAGTTTACCTTGTGGTAAATAACCCGTGGGTATTGAATTTTACTTTACCTATGGGTATATTCTCTTGAGGGCATAAAACATCAAGAGGAAAAGCAATGGACGAACTGAGGGCCTTTCTGAACAGCCTTACGCTGGCAGAGCAACGCGAGTTCGCAAAAAAGTGTGGCACTACGCTGAATTCGCTGCGCGTGGCACTCGCAAAAAACTCGGCTCTGGGTACAGAACTTTCCGTGGCGATCGAGCTGCATAGCAACGGTGAGGTAACTCGTAAGCAGCTCCATCCCGAACGCTGGAAATACATGTGGCCAGAGCTGGAAGACTGTCCGAAGCGAGACAGCTAACCGAAAGCTTAGTGCGTAACTAACGTTACACAATTAAGCCGAATTGATGAACTACCAAAGGAAAAACAAGATGGTAGAGCAAAGTTTAAAAGATGTTGTTAAGTCGATGTGCAAAGCCTATCCGGGCGGGCGTGAAGCGATGGCTGGGGCCTTAGGTATGAAGCTGTCCCAGTTCAACAACAACCTGTACGAGAAGAATGGTTGCCGCTTCTTTGAAGTGAACGAACTGGAAGCAATGGAGGACATTTCGAACACGTCATTTTTAGCTGATTACTTCGCACAACGCCGCGGCGCGCTGCTGGTGGATGTTCCTCAGCTTGATGATCTGGACCGGGTGGATCTATTCACTCGAGCTATGCGCACGGCAGCAGCCCGCGGTCGTGTAGATCAAATTATCCAGACGGCGTTGGAAGACGGGGTAATTGAAGTACATGAGGCAGAAGAAATTCACGAGCATCACCGCCGCCACCTGGCAGCGCGTGAAGAAGAGATTCGCGCAATCGTCGCATTGTTCAGCCGTAAGAAAAGCCAAAAGAAATGACGCCCGCGAGTGTGCAGCTCCGGGCGTCGTGGCGTGTCGTAATCAGTGGAGAACTAACGCATGAACAGTTTAAACCGATACAGACCAGCTAAGCAATTCCGTTGCCCGCCGCTGGTAGGGCGAAATGCCCCGTTCGGCTATGAGGAAAGAATACAAACAGCCGACGGTACCCACAACTACCAGTCAACGAGTGATGTGGTAGGGACATTTGCAGCAATGAATGACCAGGGGCGTAAAGCATGGAACCTCTTGATCGGCGTTACCGAGACAACCGAGGAGTCGAAGTCAATGTCATCGGATACGACCGCGAACGGCGGCAAGTTATCTTCCTGCGAAAAGGCTACGCGCATGAATGCATGCAGCCTCTTGACCGGTTCCGGGAGAAATTTAAAAGGGTTGATGGATGAGCACTAAATTAAGCAGCTACGTCTGGGACGGCTGCGCGGCTTCCGGCATGAAATTATCCAGCGTGGCGATCATGGCGCGCCTGGCTGATTTCAGCAGCGATGAGGGAGTATGCTGGCCTTCCATCGAAACTATTGCACGGCAGCTCGGCGCCGGGCCAAGCACTGTGCGCACGGCTATCGCCAAACTTGAGAAAGACGGCTGGCTTAAGCGCACTCAGCGCCGCCAGGGCAACCGTAACGCATCCAATATCTACCAGCTGAATGTGGCAAAGCTCCGTACGGCGGCATTGTCTCACCTGCCAGATTCTGACACGTCAAATTCTGACGCATCGAAATCTGACCAGTCAAAATTTGAGGCATCAAAATCCGGCCAAATCGGCGGTTTTGACCCGTCAGAATCTGGCGGGGATCCGTCAGTAAAATCAACTACTGATCCATCAGATAAAAAACCTATTTGTCAGGTTGCTGGGCAACCCGACCCTGCAGTGGTGATCACTGACCAGGCGAAAAAGGTTTTATCACACCTAAACCAGGCCACCGGATCACGGTACCAGGTCTGCAAATCGTCTCTGGAAAACATTCGCGGCCGTCTGGCTGAAGGGTTTACGCCTGATGAGCTGACGCTGGTGGTTGACTACAGCGTCGAGAAGTGGGGCAACGATCTGAAAATGGCCGAATATCTTCGCCCAAAGACCCTGTTCCTGCCATCCAACTTCCCCGGCTACCTGCAATCGGCGAACAAGTGGAACGCTGCAGGGCGCCCGGCGCGCGAAACGTGGGGCCAGCGCAAGGCGGATCCGATGAAGTTCGGTCCTGTTGATAACAAAATTCCAGAGGGATTCAGAGGGGCAACATCGTGAGCATCGAATCCGAAGTTTTGCAGTTTGCGCTGGATAACCCAGGCTGTAGCACCCGGCAGGTTGCCAATGTTCTGACTCATACATCGTTTCGCACTATCAGCCGCTGCCTGTTCCGTTTTCACAACGAGGGGAAGCTAAAGCGCGAGGTGCATAACGACACGACGATTGTGTATTACCCCTGCGAAGAGTTTGTCAAAACAGGCGCTGCAGCAGCAGCGGCGTCCTACGCAGACACGGTCAGGACCCTTACTGATTTAGAAAATTACGCCATCCAGCTGGAGGGGAAGGGGCTTTACCTGCGCGCAGCCACGGTATGGCTTAACGCTTTCGATCTGTCACCAGCGAATAAGGACCGGGAGCGCTACGTCAAACGGCGTGCTTCATGCCTGAAACAGGCCAAAAAACGCTGCGTAACAGACGCATGTTTGCTGGCAGGGCATTACATCGGAGAAGAGCAATGACCAATAAATACTGCCGGGACCTGGCCGAACTGCGCAGCCAGCCGCTGCACGAACTGAAAGAAGTCGGCGATCAGTGGCGTACGCCAGATAACATTTTCTGGGGTATCAACTCCATGTTTGGCCCGTTTGTTCTGGACCTGTTTACCGACGGCGATAACAGCAAATGCGAAGCGTATTACACCGCAGAGGACAATGCGCTGGCGCAGGACTGGTCCGCCAGGGTGACAGAACTCAACGGCGCTGCTTTTGCGAACCCACCATACAGCCGCGCCAGCATGCATGAGGATGAGTACATCACCGGGATGCGTTACATCATGCAGCACGCCAGCACGATGCGTGACAAGGGCGGTCGCTTTGTTTTCCTGATCAAGGCTGCAACCAGCGAGGTGTGGTGGCCGGAAGATGCCGATCACGTTGCTTTCATTCGTGGGCGAATTGGTTTCGATCTGCCGATGTGGTTTGTGCCGAAAAACGAAAAGCAGGTGCCGTCTGGAGCATTCTTCGCTGGCGCAGTCGTCGTATTCGACAAGACCTGGCGCGGCCAGGCGATGAGCTATATCAGCCGTAAGGATCTGGAAGCGCGCGGGGATGCCTTCATGTCGCAGATCCGCCGTGAAGCTGAGCGTCTGTTTAAGCAGGTTGAACCACAGCAACAACCGCAAAATATTCCGGAAATTATTCCAGAAGCCGTAGCGCCGGTGGAAGAGGCACCACCAGCAGCTGCTGAGCCAGAACTTCCGCTGACCAAGAAAGATATTGTTGAGCAAAGCGGCTTCAACTTTTGGGCGTGTGCCTGCGCGGCGTTCGGCGACAAAGAGGTATACACCTTCGCAGAATCGCGCTTCGCGCATACCTGGGCATCTGATTCAGTTGCAAGCCCTGAATTCATTGTTGTGCCGCTCGAAACCATTGCCCGTGCGGTAGCGCTGATAAGAGAAAATGTTGATCAGCAACAGCTGATTAACTGGCTTAACCAGCAAAGCTTCGAGCATGACAACATCCGTAAAGACATGCAGGAGCGTCTGCTAACTCTGGCGCCAGAGATGATCAGCGAATATGGAATTGAGGCCCCTGAGGTTACGGCGGTTCTCGAGTCCATCCCCCAGCATCACTGGCACAATATTCGTTCTCTGCGGGCCAGATTCCGGCTCCTAATGGATGAACGTAAAGCCGGGCAGAAAGAGGAGAAGGCAGCGTGAAAACCCTGACCATTCGCCAGCAGGAGGTCTTAGACCTGCTGGTCGATTACCAGAAACAGCACGGCTTTCCTCCAACCGTCAGTGAACTTGCTGGGTTAATGGGCTGCAGCTCGCAAAACTCGGCGCGGGACACATTGCTCTCCCTCCAGCGAAAAGGCGCAATCACTATCACCCCGGGCGTTTCCCGCGGGATCACCATTACAGGGCAGCAATCCGAAGACGAAGCCATAGCGATAATTCGTGCGTTGCTGATCGGCGATGAAAGCGCGCGCGAACAGGCGCTCACATTTCTGGAGATCCGCGGGGTTGAGCTATGAAACTGACTTTGCCATTCCCGCCGAGCGTTAATGCCTACTGGAGATCCCCAAATAGCGGCCCGTTGAAAGGCCGCACTCTCGTTAGCGCCAAGGGCAGGGAATACCAGAGCGATGCATGCGCTGCGATCATTGAGCAGCTGCGCAAATTACCGAAGCCCAGCAGCGCTCCGGCAGCGGTAGAGATCGTTCTTTTCCCGCCAGATGCGCGGCGCCGTGATATCGACAACTACAACAAGGCGCTCTTCGACGCGCTGACCCACGCAGGCATCTGGGAGGATGACAGCCAGATTAAGCGAATGCTGGTGGAGTGGGGGCCAGTAACGCAGAAAGGAAAGGTCGAAATCACGATCAGTAAGTACGAACCGGCGGGTGCAGCCGCCTTATAAGTGGAGAAACGCATGAATCAGTTAATCGTGAATGATGCAGTGACGATGTCCAGCCGGGAAATTGCGGAGCTGGTACAGAGCAAACACAGTGATGTGAAACGTTCAGCGGAGCGTCTGGTTGCTGGTGGAGTTTTAACCGCGCCATTGGCGCAGTTCGATTTTGAGCACAATGGCAACGTTTATCAGGAGTACCGGTTCAACAAACGTGACTCGCTGGTCGTGGTTGCCAGGCTGTCGCCAGAATTTACCGCAGCAGTTGTCGATCGCTGGCAGGAACTGGAGGAGGGACGGAATATCAGCGTGCCCCGATCTTTACCTGAGGCGCTGCGCCTGGCCGCAGATTTGGCCGAGCAAAAAGAGCAACTGACGCTCCAGCTTGCAGCTGCGGCGCCAAAGGTTGAATTTGTCGATCGCTACTGCAGCGCCAGCGGCTCACTTTCATTCCGCCAGGTGGCGAAGCTGCTTAAAGCCAAAGAAACAGAATTCCGCCTCTTCCTGATCGAGAACGACATCATGTACCGGCTCGGCGGTGCGCTGACGCCGCGGCACCAGCATATTGATGCCGGACGTTTTGAGGTTAAAACGGGGACTTCGACCACTTCCAACCACGCCTTCAGTCAGGCGCGCTTCACGGCTAAAGGGGTGAAGTGGATTGGTGGGTTATGGGCAGAATATATCGCTAAAGGGAATGCAGCGTGAGAGCGTTATTGACCCCGGTCGTCGTGAAGGAGTTCGGGATCGTGGCTTTCCGGCCTGGTCCTGAACTCATGCCGCATTTCCATCGCGGGCGCATTCTGCTGGAGAACGAGCCGGAGCGCCTGGCCAACCTGCCAACCGGTGAACTTCCAGCAGCGGGCCAGCCGCTGGCAGAGGACCCATTAATGGTGCCTGTCTTTGAGCATGCCGATGTCATTCGGCGGGCTGGTGGCCTGTCATGCCTTGAGGCCTGGCTAATGCGTGAATCTGGCTGCCAATACCGCCACAGCGACTATCACCATCACGAAATGGTCACCATGCGGCATGCACCCGGCGCGCTGCGGTTGTGCTGGGCCTGTGATATCCGGGTGCGAGAGCAATTTACTGCCGAACTGTCGGGCATTGCACGAAAGAACCTGGTAGCCTGGGTATTGTCGGTTGTTCGCGCCGGGCTGGGTTTCGATGATGCCCACCCGGTGACTCTTCCAGAACTGTGCTGGTGGCTGACGATCAATAAGCTGGCCCACGTCATTCCGGAGGCGGTAGCACGCCAGGTCCTGCGTATCCCGGCTGAGAAATTCCAGTCGGTGACGCGTGAGGCTGACATTGTGCCGTCGGTACCGCCCACCAGCATGGTGGAGGAGGCCGTTGAAAAGGTGCTGGCGCTGCAGGTGGATCCAGAGACGCCGGAATCCTACATGCTGAGGCCGAAGCGCCGACGCTGGCAGAACGAGAAGTACACCCGCTGGGTAAAGGCGCAGCCTTGTGCGTGTTGCCAGAAACCAGCAGACGACCCCCACCACCTGATCGGCCACGGCATGGGTGGGATGGGTACCAAAGCGCATGATTTGTTCGTGATCCCGCTGTGCAGAGCGCACCACGATGAATTACACGCTGACGCCGTGGCATTTGAAGCGAAATACGGCACGCAGCCGGAGCTGCTGCTGAAAACATTAGACCGGGCGCTGGCTATCGGCGTACTGGCGTAGACGGAGTGGAGAACGCGATGAATCTGGATGGAGTTTTAAAATTTTTTGCACCGAAAGGTATGCACATTTCGGATAGCGTCCGCGCAACATCGGGCGATCAGTTAACCGTAACCGACATTATGGCTGCGCTGGGCATGACTCAGGCAGATGCCGGAATCGGCCTCGCCATGTATCTGGGAAAGGCAGGCATTAGCCCACAGGATAAAGAAGCCGCGATATCCTGGCTGACCGAGTACGCCAAACAGCATGCGCCTATGGCGGTGCGTAAAGCTGCGGGTAAAAAGTTACCGCTGTGCATGCGGATCCTCGCCCGCTTCGCCTTCAAAGACTACGCCTCATCAGCTGCTGACAGTGTCGATTGTCCAAAATGCCAGGGCAAAGGCATTATCACCAAAACAAGCGTGATCACCAAAAGCCATTACACCATGCGCCTGCCTCAGTTTGCTAAGGATCTGGGCCAGTCTCCATCTGACTTCAAGGTCTCCCGTCAGGTTAAGGATGTGGACCACCAGCTGTGCGGCAAGTGTAACGGCATGGGCCAACTGAGTAAGCGCTGCCAGTGTGGTGGAACGGGGAAAACCCTCGACCGTAAAGAAACTGAGTTTCAGGGCGTACCCGTTTATAAGGAGTGCAAACGGTGCGAGGGAAGAGGGTACAGCAGACCTAAATCCTCAGTCGCGTACCGCGGCGTTCTGGCCGAGCTGGATAGCCTTCCCGATCGTACATGGCGCTACAGCTGGAAGCCGTTCTATGAAAGTCTGGTAACGAAATGCTTTCAGGAAGAAAGTAATGCTGACGCTGAACTGAAGAAAGTAACAAGAGCGCATAATTAGATATAAATATCGCTTTTTAGCGTCACGTTACTTGCAAAGTTGCCGTTTTTGTGTAAATTTGACGTTAACGATGGGCATTGTATGTTCAGAGTTAATCTTTAAATATCAAACCTCGCTTTGGCGGGGTTTTTTTTCGGATTAACCTTACCGACATTGAAACTACAAGCGTGGAAAAGGTAAAATCGCTTTTCCCGTTTCGTCTGGATGACAACAATGTTCCAAGCTTTCCAAACAGCAGTATTCAAAAGCGTTGCTGAGCAGTTAAAAGAGCGGTTTCCACATAAATCGCTGGGACTTGTCTTCGCGGACGAACTGGTTTTGAAGGATATGGAGTTTCTAAAAACTCATAACAAACTCCGTTGGGATCCGGGTTTGAAGTCCAGAACATTCATCGACATGATGGAAGAGCATCCCATCAAGCTGGTTGTTTACTACCGAGGCGAACCGATTGGTTTTGCTTTCGGTTGCTACTCCAAAGAAAAGCAAGCAGTTCATGTTTGCTGGATGGAAAAACGGAATGATGCTCATGAGGATCTGGACCATCAGATGCTCGGTATCGTTTTAGATTGTTTCGCCACATACGCACAATTTCTACAACGGCGTGGTGAAACTATTGGAACGATAGCTTTAATCAGTCCAGTCGATGGCGCCATGAGATACTATACTGATAGTGGTTTTGAATATGTTGCCGACTACGATCATGGTTGTAGTGCTATGATTTTGAGAAACCGTATCCAGGCTGAGTAGTGTGAGTGATGCTCCTAATTTTGTATTGGATTAATACAAAACTGTTGTAAACAACTTTTAGTTGATGCAATCTGGGGCCACTACAAAGTATCTAAAAATGAACTACGCTTATTTTTACTCATTTTTCAAGTAATTGACTTAATTACTTGCACAAGCTTTAACTACGGTATGCAGCCTGGCGCTGATGAAGGGGACTGTAATGAAACATCATGAGCAGATCGAGATGGAAGCAGCACGTCTTGTTGCTGAACTCTTTGCTGATAACGCTTCTCCAATGGAAACATTTGGCATTACATGGAGCCAAACTCAGATGTTAGAACGCAAAAATCCTGGGATCGTTATCAAACTAACGCCTGATGACGGCAAGAGACGAGCCTGCTGCTGATAAAAAGAATTCTAAAAACGCCCCTTGAGGGCGTTTTTTTATGCTCCAAGTCCACTGCATGTTTTTGCATTCTTCAGGCTGCCAACATGCGACCTTTGTATCCGCGAGGTCAGTCCAACCAATCTAAGCCTCGACATCCAGCCGGGGCTTTTCTATTTCAGTCTCCCGGATGCCCCCATCACTCGTCTTGTCGTTAATTCATCCGAGAAGCCTAACTTTAAACAGATAAGATTAGTCTTATTAAGAGTAAGCTATTAGACTGTCTCAGTGGTGAATCCCCCTATGCGGTGGGGCGACTAGTCAGGGCAGGTGAATGACGCGGTTCTGTGGTCTAGCGCAGAATCACCGGGAGGCACCCGGCACCACAACCTCAAGATTATCTATTTCTAAGGCTGCCGATTGGCGGCCTTTTTGTTTTACATGAACCGGAGTGGCAGAGCACAAATGGCATTTTTGTGAAGTGAATAAATAGATAAAATTAGCATTATTGCAGGTAGACAACTAGGATTCGCCTGTGGTGAATCCCCCTAAGCGGCGGGGCGTCCAGACAGGCAGGTGAGTAGCGCGGCTCTGTGGTCTGGCACAGAGTCACCGGGAGGCACCCGGCACCACAATCTACATCTTATCCAGATAACTCCATTCTCAAGGCTGCCGATTGGCGGCCTTTTTTATTTCCCCTCAATTCTGAGAGGACTCACGGCAATAAGAGGGGGCTAAATGTCCGATCCGATTTCCGGTACTGGGTTAACCGGTGGTGCCCTTACGGGTGCCAGTGTCTATGGACTACTTACCGGGACAGATTACGGTGTGGTGTTTGGCGCGTTTGCAGGGGCTGTATTCTACATCGCCACAGCTGCAGACCTGGGCGCGGCACGCAGAATGGCATATTTCGTTGTGTCTTATATCGCCGGTATTCTCTGTTCCGGTTTGGTGGGTTCGAAGCTGGCTAACCTGACTGGCTACAGCGATAAACCTCTGGACGCCATTGGTGCCGTAATTGTTTCTGCATTAGCCGTCAAAATCCTGACGTTCCTGAATAACCAGGATGTCGGCTCGCTGGTGGCGCTGATAACGCGCCGGGGAGGTTCTGGTGGTACTAAATGACCCGACAGCAACTATCAACGCGCTGCTCTGCGCCGGGGTAGTGATCACCCTGATGTTTTACCGTCGCGGTGATTCGCGTCATCGCCCGTGGGTTTCCCGCCTGGCGTGGTTGATTACTGTCACGTACAGCGCGGTGCCGTTAGCCTATCTGTGCGGCATATATCCTCATTCATCGTGGGCCACCATTGGTGCCAACGTCATATTCCTATCCGTGCTGGTGGCCGTCAGAGGCAACGTTGCGCGCCTGGTTGATCATCTGAGGCAATAATGAACCAAACACAATTTCAGAAGGCGGCTGGTATCAGCGCCGGGTTAGCTGCGCGCTGGTATCCGCATATCGACGCGGCAATGAAAGAGTTCGGCATCACCGCAGTTAACGATCAGGCCATGTTCATCGCACAGTTGGGCCACGAATCAGCTGGTTTTACTTCGCTGGTGGAAAACTTCAACTACTCGGTCGACGGTTTGAAGAAAACCTTCGGTAAGCGCCTGACGTCTTACCAGTGCGAGATGCTGGGCCGCGTTGATGGTCAGCAGACCGCCCACCAGCCACAGATCGCCAACCTGGTATACGGTGGCCGAATGGGCAACGCCGCTGAGGGTGATGGCTGGAAATATCGCGGCCGTGGCCTGCTGCAGATCACCGGGCGTGAGAATTACACCAAATGCGGTACCGCACTGAAACTGGACCTGGTGAGCACGCCGGAGCTGCTGGTGCAGGAACGACACGCTGCCCGCTCGGCGGCCTGGTTCTTCGCGCTACGCGGTTGCCTGCTATATTCGGGCGATATCGTCCGCGTCACGCAGATCATTAACGGTGGTCAAAATGGCCTGGCTGACCGCAAGGTGCGTTACAGCCGCGCGCAGGCGGCCCTGTCATGAAGATGCGTTACGTTCTGCTGGCGCTGGTGGTCGCTGTTTCGGTCACCGGGACGATCGCCTGGCGTTCTGGCTGGAGTGCGCACGCTGACCATATCAACGCGCTGGCGGCGAAGAAGAAGGATAAAGTCGAGAAGGCCATCCAGCCGGTGGAAGAGAAAGCCGCTGCGGTCACCGCCGAAGGCAAAGTGATTTACCGAACCATTACCCGCGACGTGGTGAAATATGTTCAGTCTCCGGATCGTACTATGTGCCAGTTTGACGATGCTGCTGTGCAGCTGCGGCAGCGTGCAATCGACGCTGCCAACTCCATCAGCGGATTTGATGCAGGAACCGTGCAGGGCCAGTGACGCTGGCGCCAATAGCGACGAAGACCTGCAGGCCGATATCGAAACTGCACAATGCCTGCGCCAGCTGCGGCTGGACAAGTATCGCTGGCAGGCCTGGTATAACGCAGTTAAGTGAGCAGCCTCAGGCGCTTTAAAGCAGAGTGCCTGATGATGTTCCCCACTCTGCACAACACGGTTAGCCACACTGTGAAGCGTTGCGAAGCTGGTAAAAGATGCATGATAATGACCTCTCCAATAAAAGGAGGTGTCATTTGGAATGGTTCGATAAAAATGCGACCGCCCTGATTGCTGCTGGCGCAGCATTACTGTCTGCTTTGATAGCTGGAGGATTTGCCCTGCTCGGTGCTTGGCTAAACAACAGACAGAACAATCAAAGTCTGAAATTAAAAATTCAGTATGAAAAAAGTAAGGAAAGCAGAGGGGTTCTGTTAGAGAAAGGAGAGGAGGCCTTCTCTTGTGCGACGAGATGGGCAAACCATAGCAGATCCCTTTTGACTGCTCATAGGCGGTATATGCTGGGTAATATTGGCTTAATTGAGAGAGATGAATTGATAAGAACCTTTGCAGACCCTGACACCTTTTATCGATTGCATGTTCTTATACCTATATATTTCCCTCAATTGCATGAAAATCTTAACCTTTGCGGAAATTATCTAGAAAAAGCAAACCAAATAGCTAATGGATTTGATCCTGATCTGTCCGATAAAAAGGAAGACCTAAAAGCTCTTACTGAAGCACGTAATAACTATCGAGAAAGCATAGCCTTATTCAAAATTAAACTTCAGCAAGAGTTAGTAAGTAAAATTATTGAATAATCGCCTGCGGGCAGTTTTTCGTTGCCATCACCATGGGCAGAACCATCGTAATGGCTATAGGGGATAAATCGTAAATACCCCCTGTAGGGGATAGGCATTACAGTAGGCATTCACTAAGTGCCTGCGATAATGCTTTGATGCAGGTTACGTAACCTCTCACTATTTATTGCCACTACATGGTCAGAGGTGCCATTCTCCTTGTGGGTATATGGGATGCCCAAATAGCTAAAGGAGATTGATGTGGCTTATTCAAAATTAGTTTTTACTGTCGTTTGTCAAGATAACGACAAATATGAAGTGTATGCTCAAGGAGAGCATGCGAAACCTGAACGCATTATTCATTATAAGCTTCGCGAAAAGCTGAATAGCAATGATGTAAACGCTGGGACGGAGTACGAATGGGTAGTTGTAAATCCCAATATGCCGCTACCTAAAGGCCAAGAATATCAAATAGCAAGCAACCTGCTTTGGTATTTCGAGGAGTTATAACCTCCTCGTTTAATCAATTTTCTTTCTTAAGCCCCGGGATTTCACGGGGCTTTTTTATTGGAGTCGTTATGCCGCCACGCACACCTAAGGCCTGTCGCGTTCGCGGCTGCCGTTCAACGACTACAGACCCATCAGGTTACTGTGAAGCGCACAAGGGTGAAGGCTGGAAGCAATATAAGCCAGGCCAGACTCGTCACCAGCGTGGTTACGGCACAAAGTGGGATGGCATACGCGAGCGGATCCTCAAGCGTGACAAAGGGCTGTGTCAGGACCACCTGAAACAAGGCGTCGCTAAGTCGGCCTCCTGCGTGGACCACATCATCCCGAAGGCGCACGGAGGCACTGATGCCGATGCGAACCTGCAAAGCCTGTGCTGGTCATGCCACGCCCGCAAGACGGCGCGCGACCGCCTTAAATGAGAGTGATTACCATTTGCGGCGAGGCTGGGGAGGGGGTGGTCAAATCCCTGCGGCCGACCACCTTTAGGACTGCCCGCCTCCTCGTTTTTTTATACCCGCGAAAAATCAAATTTAACCAGGAGTGTCGCTTATGGCTGGAACGGCGGGGCGTTCCGGGCGCCGCCCAAAGCCAACGGCGCGCAAGGAGCTTGCCGGGAACCCCGGTAAGCGAGCCCTGAATAAAGAAGAGCCGGTGTTCACCCCGATCAAGGGCGTGGCACCGCCGGACTGGTTTGAAGAAGAGAATCTACCGCTTGCGGCGATCATGTGGGAACTGACCACAAAAGAGTTATGCGGCCAGGGCCTAATCTGCGTTACCGATCTCGCCGTGCTTGAGCGCTGGTGTGTCGCTTATGAGTTCTGGCGCCGGGCGGTAAAGAATATCGCTGTGGAAGGTCTCTCCATAACGGGCGCAATGGGCGGCAAGATAAAGAACCCTGAGCTGACAGCGAAGAAAGAGCAGGAATCGGAGATGAGCTCTACCGGTTCAATGCTGGGCCTCGACCCCAGCAGTCGCCAACGCCTGGTCGGGCTCGCCGGCCAGAAGAAAACCTCCAACCCTTTCCTGAAGATGATTAACGCATGAGCCGCAAATCGTACCCCAACGTTAACGCCGCGAATCAGTACGCCCGCAACGTTGTGCGGGGGAAGATCCCGGCGTGCCAGTATGTCATCCAGGCCTGTCAGCGCCATATCGACGATATGGCTCAGGAGAAGAGCCGTAAATTCCGGTACCGCTTTGACAAAGACATGGCGGAGAAGGCCGCGAAGTTTATTCAGCTGTTGCCACATACAAAGGGAGAGTGGGCATTCAAGAGGATGCCGATCACCCTGGAGCCCTGGCAACTTTTCATCGTCTGCTGCGCCTTTGGCTGGGTGCAGAAGGGGACGAGGCTTCGCCGTTTCCGTGAAGTCTACACCGAGATCCCCCGCAAGAACGGCAAGTCGGCCATCTCTGCTGGCGTGGCGCTGTACTGTTTCACCTGTGATAACGAGTTTGGTGCCGAGGTCTACTCTGGCGCCACGACGGAAAAGCAGGCGTGGGAGGTATTCCGGCCCGCGCGCCTGATGTGCAAGCGCACCCCGCTGCTGGTGGAGGCGTTCGGCATTGAGGTCAATGCATCAAACCTGAACCGGCCGGAAGACGGTGCCCGCTTCGAACCGCTGATTGGTAACCCTGGTGATGGTTCCTCGCCACACTGCGCGATAGTCGACGAATATCACGAACACCCGACCGACGCGCTGTACACCACGATGCTGACGGGTATGGGCGCGCGACGACAGCCGCTGATGTGGGCTATCACCACCGCGGGCTACAACATTGAGGGGCCGTGTTACGACAAGCGGCGTGAAGTGATTGAGATGCTGAACGGCTCGGTGCCCAACGAGGAGCTGTTCGGCGTGATTTATACGGTCGATGAAGGCGACGACTGGACCGATCCGAAGGTGCTGGAGAAGGCAAACCCGAATATAGGGGTGTCGGTCTACCGCGATTTCCTGCTGAGCCAGCAACAGCGTGCCGTCAACAATGCCCGGCAGGCGGGGGTGTTTAAAACCAAGCACCTCAATATCTGGGTTGCTGCCCGGGCTGCGTTCTTCAACCTGGTTTCCTGGCAGAACTGCGAAGACAAGACCCTGACGCTGGAGCAGTTCGAGGGGCAACCTTGTGTGCTTGGGTTCGACCTGGCGCGCAAACTGGATATGAACAGCATGGCGCGCCTGTTTACCCGTGAAATCGACGGGAAGACGCATTACTACTGCGTGGCGCCGCGCTTCTGGGTGCCCTATGACACGGTATACAGCGTCGAAAAGAACGAGGACCGCCGGACCGCTGAACGTTTTCAGAAATGGGTAGAGATGGGGTTACTGACGGTAACTGACGGGGCAGAGGTGGATTACCGCTATATCCTTGAAGAGGCGAAGGCGGCGAATAAGCTGAACCCGGTCAGTGAATCACCGATTGACCCGTTCGGTGCCACCGGCCTTTCACATGATCTGGCCGATGAAGAGCTGAACCCCGTCACCATCATTCAGAACTACACCAACATGTCTGACCCGATGAAGGAGCTGGAAGCTGCCATTGAGTCAGGCCGCTTTCATCACGACGGCAACCCGATCATGAGCTGGTGTATCAGTAACGTGGTTGGCAAGCATCTGCCCGGTAACGACGATGTGGTTAAGCCCATCAAAGAGCAGAACGAAAACAAAATCGACGGCGCGGTTGCGCTGATCATGACTATCGGGCGGGCAATGCTCAAAGAGCCTGGCGATTTCCTCTCATCTCTTGATCCGGACGACGACCTCCTAATTCTATGAAATCACTTTTTGCTGATGTTATCGGGCTGGCCGGTTTCGGTTTGCTCACGTCCGGGGTTTACCTGCGTTTTGGTCTGGCCCCGGCTCTCATGTTCTCCGGCGGCCTGTTACTGCTGGGCGCTCTGGCGATGGCCAGAAGGGGGAAGCGTGTTTCTTGATGCCTTGTTCAGAAACGAATCACTGGAGAACCCGGCAACTCCACTTACCGGCGAGACAGTCGATGTCGACGGGCTATTCCGGGCTGATGTGTACGTAAGCCCGGAAACGGCCATGAAGCTGGCCGCGGTATACGCCTGTATCTATGTCCTGTCCTCAAACCTTGCCCAGATGCCGCTGCACGTCATGCGAAAGCACAACGGCAAAGTTGAACCGGCACGGGATCACCCGGCTTTTTATCTGGTGCACGATGAGCCAAACACCTGGCAAACCAGCTACAAATGGCGGGAGCTGAAACAGCGCCACATCCTCGGCTGGGGTAACGGATACACGTGGGTTAAGCGCAGCCGCCGCGGTGAAGTGATCTCCCTTGATTGTTGCATGCCATGGGAAACCACGCTGATTAATACCGGCGGCCGGTACACCTACGGGCTTTACAACGAAGAGGGGGCTTTCGCAATCAGCCCCGACGATATGATACACATCCGGGCGCTGGGGAATAACCAGAAAATGGGCCTCAGTCCGGTGATGCAGCATGCCGAAACAATCGGCATGGGCATGAGCGGGCAGAAATACACCGAGAGCTTTTTTAACGGTAATGCACGACCTGCCGGGATCGTCTCGGTAAAAACAGCGTTGGATAAAACCAGCTGGGACAGGCTGAAAGAACAGTGGAAAAAAGCAGCCCAGGCGTTACGCAGTCAGGAAAACAAAACGATGCTGCTGCCCGCCGATCTGGACTACAAGGCGCTGACCGTGTCGCCGATTGACGCCCAGATCATCGACATGTCAAAGCTCAACCGCTCGATGATTGCCGGGATCTTTAACGTGCCGGCGCACATGATCAACGACCTGGAAAAAGCCACCTTCAGCAACATCACGCAACAGGCCATTCAGTTTGTTCGCTACTCGATGATGCCCTGGGTGACGAACTGGGAGCAGGAACTTAACCGTCGCCTGTTTACCCGCGCCGAGCTGGCTGCCGGATATTACGTCCGATTTAACCTCACGGGCCTGTTACGCGGCACCCCGCAGGAACGCGCGCAGTTCTATCACTTTGCGATCACCGACGGCTGGATGAGCCGAAACGAAGCCCGCGCTTTCGAGGATATGAACCCGGTCGACGGCCTGGACGAAATGCTCGTCAGCGTCAACGCCGCCAACCCGGCGGACGATTTCAAAACCACCAAAACCGAAAAGGAAAAAACCGATGACTGATCGCGAGACTCGCTGTTACAGCGGTGAGGTCCGTGCCGAACAGCAGGGGGAGCAGCCCACGCGCATTATCGGTTACGGATCGGTGTTTAACAGCCGCTCCGAACCCCTCTGGGGATTCCGCGAGATTATTAAACCCGGCGCTTTCGATGATGTGCTGGGAGACGATATCCGTGGACTGTTTAACCATGACCCGAACTTTATTCTCGGGCGCAGCGCTTCCGGCACGTTGAGCGTCAGCGTAGATGATAAGGGACTTCGTTACGACATCGCGGCCCCTGACACCCAGACCATTCGTGATCTGGTGCTGGCACCGATGGTGCGCGGCGATATCACTCAGTCGTCTTTCGCATTCAGGATCGCCCACGATGGCGAATACTGGTACCAGGACGATGAGGGTATCGTCATTCGCGAGATTAACCGCTTTTCCCGGCTCTTTGATGTCAGTCCGGTGACCTATCCGGCCTATCAGGATGCCGATTCCGGGGTTCGCTCCATGAAAGCCTGGCAGGAGGCGCGCGACAGCGGCGCGCTGGCGCAAGCCATTAACCAACGAACGGCGCGCGAGCGCATGCTGACTCTTCTTAACGCGTAAGGAAAAACCATGAAATTGCATGAACTGAAGCAAAAACGTAACACCATTGCCCGCGAGATGCGTGCTCTGCATGAGGGTATCCCTGAAAACACCACCTGGACTGAAGAGCAGCGTACCCAGTGGAATAAAGCAAAACACGAGCTGGATGCGCTCGACGAACAAATCGGCCGCGAAGAAGAGTTGCGCCGTCACGATCAGAGCTACGTTGACGAGCAGGAGCCGGAACAGCGCCAGCGCCAGGAAAATCCGGAGAAGCAGGCTGAAGGGCGACGCGCCGCAGCATTTGATCGCCTTCTGCGCCACGGATTCGGTGAGCTGACTGCCGAAGAACGCCAGGCCGTTAAAGAGCTTCGCGCCCAGGGCACCACCCCTGACGATAAGGGCGGCTATACCGTACCTACCCAGATGCGCAATACCATCATCGATGCCATGAAAGCCTATGGCGGGGTCGTGAGCGTTGCTCAGATTCTCAATACGTCGAACGGCCAGGATATTACCTGGTCCACTTCTGACGGTACCGCTGAAGAAGGTGAGCTGCTTGCAGAGAACACCGCGGCTACCGAAGGTGATGTGACCTTTGGCACGGCGATCCTGGGAGCTAAAAAGCTTTCATCCAAAATCATCCGCGTCTCCAACGAGTTGCTGCAGGACAGCGGCGTTGATATCGAAGCATACCTGGCGGGGCGTATTGCGCAGCGCATTGGCCGCGGTGAAGCTAAATATCTGGTGCAGGGTACTGGCGCCGGCACGCCACTTCAGCCTAAGGGTCTTGTGGCTTCTGTAACTGGCACCACACAATCCTCAGCGGCGGCGGCCTTTAACTGGAAGGATATGAATACGCTGATCCACTCCCTCGATCCGGCATATCGTGGCGGCCCATCTTTCCGCTGGGCATTCAATGACACGACGTTGCAGAACATCGAGCAAATGGAGGATTCGCAGGGCCGTCCATTATGGCTGCCGGATATTACTGGCGGTTCTCCAGCGACTGTTCTGGGTATTCCGTATGTTATCGACCAGGCTATCGATAGTGCCGCCGCGAGCAAAAAATTCATTTTCCTGGGTGATTTCAACCGCTTTATTGTTCGCCGTGTTTCATACATGACCCTGAAGCGCCTGGTTGAACGCTACGCTGAATACGATCAGACGGCGTTCCTGGCCTTCCATCGCTTCGACTGTGTGCTTGAAGATACTGCGGCGATCAAAGCGCTGGTGGGCAAAGCGCCGTAATAAAGAACACCGTTAAAGATGCCGCGAAAGCGGTTTTTTTATGCCCGTCATCTGGCGGGCATGGAGATTTTTATGCTGCTTAAACTCAGTGAAATTAAGCTCCAGTTGCGGCTGGAGGACGATTACACCGAAGAGGATGAGTTGCTGACGGTGATAGGGAGTGCGGTTCAGGCCAGAACAGTGAGCTTTCTTAATCGGACTCTGTATGCAGCAGATGCTGGCATCCCGGATACCGATCCTGACGGGTTGGTTATGACGGACGATATCCGGCTGGGGATGCTGTTGCTGGCCACCCACTTTTACGAAAACCGCTCATCTGTTTCAGAAGTCGAAAAAACAGAGATGCCGCAGTCATTCACCTGGCTGGTCGGCCCCTACCGGTTCATACCGCTATGAAACTTCGCCAGGCGCAAACCAGCGCGACTTATCTGCTGCCAGATCCGGGGGAGCTGGATAAACGGGTGCTGCTCCGTAAGCGGGTCGATGTGCCAGCGGCTGATCTCGGTACCCGTCCTGATTACCCCGAGTCTTATCCGGTCTGGGCAAAGGTTGTCCAGACCAGTGCAACCACTTACCAGGAAACGGCTCAGACCGACAACGCGATCACGCACTACATCACCGTGCGCTGGCGCCGCGGGATCACCAGTGATTTTGAAGTGGTGCAGGGTGAACAGGTGTACCGCGTCAGGCGGGGCCGCGATCTGAACGGTAAGCGGCGCTACCTGCTGCTCGAGTGTACCGATCTGGGTGCCGAGCCAGCTACAACCGGAGGAAACAGTAATGGTAACTCCCTTTTTTCACGTTGATTTTCAGCAGCCCAAAGAGATGCGCTTCAACCGGGCGCGCGTCCGCCGGGCCTTCATCCATATCGGCCAGCGCCACATGCGGGACGCCCGCCGCCTGGTGATGAAACGTGGACGGTCTGAGCCTGGCGAAAATCCCGGGTTCCAGAGCGGGAAGCTGGCGAAATCCATTGGCTTCATGGTGCCCAAAGCCAGCAAGAACCGGCCAGGGTTTATGACGCGTATCGCGCCAAACCAGCGAAACGGGCAGGGCAACCGGCTCATCACCGGCGACTTCTACCCGGCATTTCTGTTCTACGGTGTGCGGGGCGGAGCAAAACGTCAGCGCGGCCACCATCGTGGCGCATCCGGGGGGAGTGGCTGGCGGCTGGCACCACGTAACAACTTCATGATCGAAACGCTTCAGAAAAACAGCCCGTGGACGCGCTACTACCTGGCGCGCGAGCTGCGTCTCTCACTCAAACCGGAGAAACGTCGTCGATGAAACTGACGCCAGTTATTGCCACCCTGCGCGCCCGCTGCCCTTTATTTCAGAACCGGGTGGCCGGTGCCGCGCAGTTTAAGGATCTGCCGGAGGTCGGCAAGATGTTGCTGCCGGCGGCCTATGTGGTACCTGGCGATGATTCCCCGGGTGAACAAAAAAGCCAGACAGATTACTGGCAGACGCTGCGCGAGGGTTTCTCCGTAATTGTGTTCGTCAGTAACAGCCGTGACGAACGCGGCCAGTTTGCTTCCTTCGATGTGGTTCACGAGGTTCGCCAGGCGCTCTTTAAAGCGCTGCTGGGCTGGAACCCGGAAGAATACGGCAACCCCATCACCTATGACGGCGGCACGCTGCTGGATGTGAACCGGCACGAGCTGAGTTATCAGTTCGACTTCGTCGTTGAGTCTGAGCTGACAGA
>Ga0256408_1000501_pt1 | contig 29439 bp, 26 predicted proteins | sample PhyAR1_FD_185998 | JGI IMG/M metagenome (GOLD analysis project Ga0256408, IMG submission 185998) | Leaf surface microbial communities from alfalfa plants in UC Gill Tract Community Farm, Albany, California, United States - DLSL A.R1 | ecosystem: Host-associated > Plants > Phyllosphere >...
TCCAGAGACTTGGTATTCATTTAGCGTCTTGCGACGTTAAGAATCCATGTCTTCGAGTGCCCACACAGATTGTCTGATAAATTGTTAAAGAGCAGTGCAACGCGGCTTTCGCTCACCGTTGCGAGGTGGCGTATATTACGCTTTCCTCTTTCAGAGTCAATCCTTAATTTCAGAATTTTTTCTCTTCAATCAACCCGGCTCACCGTGTGAAGTGATTCACATCCGCCGTGTCGATGGAGGCGCATTATAGGGAGTTCTCGAGCGCCCGCAATAGTTAAATGACAGAAAAATGACTGACTGCTGCATTCCACAGCAAAAGGCGGCCTTATACCTTTTTACGCACAGAGTTATCCACATAGCTGCGAAAAATTGAAAATTTACGAGCGATGCGCAAACGTTTTCGTTAAAATGCCTTCGCTTATTAAAGGCGGCCCCTTATGGGGCGTTAGCTGAGTTTTTAGAGAAAAATTCAGCTAACGCTCTCTGTAATGTTCAAATCCCGGGGATTTATACCATGCAACAACGTCCAATCCGCCGCGCTCTGCTCAGTGTTTCTGATAAGGCCGGTATCGTCGAGTTCGCTCAGGCACTCTCCCAGCGCGGCGTGGAGCTGCTCTCCACCGGCGGTACTGCCCGCCTGCTGGCAGATAAAGGCCTGCCGGTAACCGAAGTTTCTGATTACACCGGCTTCCCGGAAATGATGGATGGACGCGTAAAGACCCTGCACCCGAAAGTGCACGGCGGCATTCTTGGCCGTCGCGGCCAGGATGACGGGATCATGGCTCAGCATGGCATCGATCCTATCGATATGGTGGTTGTTAACCTTTATCCCTTTGCCGCGACCGTTGCCCGCGAAGGCTGCTCGCTGGAAGACGCCGTAGAGAATATCGATATCGGTGGCCCTACCATGGTGCGCTCCGCTGCCAAGAACCATAAAGACGTGGCGATTGTGGTAAAGAGCAGTGACTACGACGCCATTATTAAAGAGATGGATACCCACGACGGCTCTCTGACCCTTGAGACCCGTTTCGACCTCGCGATTAAAGCCTTCGAGCACACCGCAGCCTATGACAGCATGATCGCCAACTACTTTGGCAGTCTGGTTCCGGCGTACCACGGTGAAACCAAAGAGCCCGCTGGCCGCTTCTCACGTACCCTGAACCTGAACTTTATTAAGAAGCAGGATATGCGCTACGGCGAAAACAGCCACCAGCAGGCTGCCTTCTATATAGAAGAAGGCGTTAAAGAGGCTTCCGTGGCGACGGCTACCCAGGTTCAGGGCAAAGCGCTCTCCTATAACAACATCGCCGATACTGACGCGGCGCTGGAGTGCGTGAAAGAGTTCAACGAGCCGGCCTGTGTCATCGTTAAGCATGCGAACCCGTGCGGCGTGGCGGTAGGCGACTCTATCCTCAGCGCGTACGATCGCGCCTATAAAACCGATCCGACCTCGGCCTTTGGCGGCATCATTGCCTTTAACCGGGAGCTGGATGCCGATACCGCCCAGGCAATCATCTCTCGCCAGTTTGTTGAGGTGATCATTGCCCCCTCCGCGACGGAAGAGGCATTGCAGATCACCGCTGCCAAGCAGAACGTGCGCGTCCTGACCTGCGGCAAGTGGGCCGAGCGTGTGGCGGGCCTCGATTTCAAACGTGTTAACGGCGGCCTGCTGGTTCAGGATCGCGATCTTGGCATGGTGACCAACAAGGATCTGCGCGTCGTCAGCAAGCGCCTGCCCACCGAAGAGGAGATGCGCGATGCCCTCTTCTGCTGGAAAGTGGCCAAATTTGTTAAATCCAACGCCATTGTTTATGCCAAAGATAAGATGACCATCGGTATCGGCGCAGGCCAGATGAGCCGCGTCTACTCCGCGAAAATTGCCGGTATCAAAGCCGGTGACGAAGGGCTGGAAGTGAAAGGTTCCGCGATGGCTTCTGACGCCTTCTTCCCGTTCCGCGACGGTATTGATGCTGCGGCAGCCGTGGGTGTGACCTGCGTGATCCAGCCGGGTGGCTCTATTCGCGATGATGAAGTCATTGCCGCCGCCGACGAGCACGGCATTGCGATGATCTTCACCGACATGCGTCACTTCCGCCATTAATTCACGGAGCAGAGAATGAAAGTATTAGTTATTGGTAACGGCGGGCGCGAGCATGCTCTGGCGTGGAAAGCAGCCCAGTCCCCGCTGGTAAGCACCGTTTTTGTTGCACCCGGTAACGCCGGTACGGCGCTGGAGCCCACCCTGCAGAACGTCGCCGTGAGCGCGACGGATATCCCTGCCCTGCTGAGCTTTGCCCAGAGCGAGAAGATCGATCTGACTATCGTTGGCCCGGAAGCACCGCTGGTGATTGGCGTGGTAGATGCATTCCAGGCGGCGGGTCTGAAGATTTTTGGCCCAACTCAGGGTGCCGCCCAGCTTGAAGGTTCTAAAGCATTTACCAAGGACTTCCTCGCTCGCCATCATATTCCCACCGCGGAGTATGAGAACTTTACCGAGGTTGAGCCTGCCCTGGCCTACCTGCGCGAGAAAGGCGCGCCAATCGTCATTAAAGCCGACGGGCTGGCCGCGGGTAAAGGCGTCATTGTAGCGATGACCCTGGAAGAGGCAGAAGCGGCGGTGCACGATATGCTGGCAGGCAACGCCTTTGGCGATGCCGGTCACCGCATCGTTATCGAAGAGTTCCTCGACGGTGAAGAGGCGAGCTTTATTGTCATGGTCGACGGCGAGCACGTACTGCCGATGGCCACCAGCCAGGATCATAAGCGCGTCGGCAACGGTGATACCGGGCCGAACACCGGCGGAATGGGGGCTTACTCTCCTGCGCCGGTCGTCACCAGCGAGGTGCATCAGCGCGCCATGGATCGCGTGATCTGGCCAACCGTGAAAGGCATGGCGGCGGAAGGCAACACCTACGTGGGCTTCCTCTATGCGGGGCTGATGATCGATCAGCAGGGTAACCCGAAGGTGATCGAGTTCAACTGTCGCTTTGGCGATCCGGAAACCCAGCCGATCATGCTGCGCATGAAGTCCGACCTGGTAGAGCTCTGTCTGGCAGCCTGTGAAGGCAAGCTCGATGAGAAAACCTCGGAGTGGGACGATCGTGCCTCGCTCGGCGTAGTGATTGCCGCAGGCGGCTATCCGGGCAACTACCGCACCGGCGACGTGATCCACGGCCTGCCGCTGGAGAACGTCGGCGGTAAAGTGTTCCATGCCGGTACCACGCTTGCTGACGACGACCAGGTGCTCACCAGCGGCGGACGCGTGCTCTGTGCCACTGCGCTGGGTAACACCGTCGCAGAAGCGCAGAAGAACGCCTATGCGCTGATGGCAGATATTCACTGGGAGGGCAGCTTCAGCCGCCAGGATATTGGCTATCGCGCCATTGCGCGGGAAGAGCAGCAGTAAACCTCTCCAGGGCGGCCAGGCGCTTGCGCTTATCCGCCCTGTCTCAACCCCTTTAGAAACTCTTCGCCTGCGGTTGCCAGGTACAAAAATCCTCGTTTGCCACCAGCAACAGCTGCGTCCCTTCCGGCGCTTCCAGCCACGCCAGACTCACGTCCGCTGAGGAGTGCTGCTGACGACGCTGAATATGGCTTAGCGCCTGCGGTTCAAAATCGGGCTTGATGGTTTGGCCTTCACAGGTAGTGACCGAGCCGTCGCGGTGCCAACGCCCCTGACGCAGCGTCACGTGGCCCTGACGTAGGGCATCGCTGGTCTGGCGGATCTGGTCTGCACGGTAGCGGTAGAGGGCGATCTGGTCGCTGGAGAGCTGCTGCTTCTGGCCGTTGACCTCTCGCTGCATAAAGCTGAGTTCGCCGCGCTCGTCGAAGCGGGCACGAATATGTTCCGGTGGGGTGCCGTAGACGTTGAGTTCAATCAGCGCCAGCCGATCGCCCTGCCAGCGGTATTCGCTGATAGAGGTATCTCCACTGCGCCACGGGCTAAACGCCGTCAGGAGATGAACGGCATCGCCATCGTCCTTACGCCATATGCGCACCGCGCCGTGGTCGCCCGCGTAGCCGCTGGCGGTAAAGGGCGGCAGCGAATCATTATGGCTGCAGGCCGTCAGCAACAGCAGGCCAGCCAGCATCAGGGTGCGACGCCAGACAGACAAAAGGGGCGTAAACGCCCCCTTATCAAAACTGTTCGCTGTCACGCGGTCTTATTTAACTGCGTCTTTCAGAGCTTTGCCAGAAACAAATGCCGGCACGTTAGCTGCGGCGATTTTGATTTCGTTACCGGTCTGCGGGTTGCGGCCAGTACGCTCAGCGCGGTGGTTCACTTTGAAGGTTCCGAAACCAACCAGTTGTACAGCATCGCCTTCTTTCAGAGACTCAGTAATAGCAGCCAGGGTGGATTCCAGGGCAGCTTTAGCCTGTACTTTAGACAGGTCAGCCTTGTCTGCAATTACATCAATCAGTTGAGTCTTGTTCATAAGTTATCCTTACAATGTGTTTATCGCTTGCTAAGCATCGAGTGCGACGAAAATGCCAGAAAAGCACTCTCCTGCATACACGCACCGATAGCCACTTTTTTTCGCCCTCCAAATGTAGACCAGACGGGGGGCCAATGGGAAGCCTTCCAGTGAGACAAAACAGGCGTTAAATCACGTTTTGTTGCCTCATTGCTGCAAAAGTATACCGATATTACTCTCACCCGCCTCGCGTAGGTCTGCACGTAGCCCTTTAATCAGCTCAATATCGCGTTCTTCGCAGTCAGCCAAAAGTCGGAATATTTCCCACTGAATATCCCACTCCTGCTCTACGGCCGGGTTCGCTTTCAGCTCTTCATCGGTCATTTCGCGACCTGCATGGGTCATCTCCAGCATCGCTACCGTGGTGATAGAGGTCTTGCTCACCTCGATGGTGTGCTCCAGCGTTTCACCGCTCAGGCGTGAGTGCACCAGTTCGCTTAAGGCAACGCAGGCGTCGATAGCCGGATAGACGCCGTAGAGATCGTAATCCTCTGCCGCCGGGATCGCCTCTTCCAGCTTCTCTAGCTGGCTGTCGAAATTCACCTTCGCGTCTTTCACCGTCAGCGTCTCCCAAATCAGGTCAACAATGCGGCGATAAAGCTGCGCGTCACCGAAGCCGGTCTGCTGGCAGAACATGGCGTAGTTCGGATACATGCGCTCGCACAGGCAGGCCATAAAGGTGACGTGCTGCCAGCTCTCCAGCTTCTCCAGGCGCAGGTGAATAGGGTTTTGTAACATGGTGAATTCTCGCTATCGGAAATTAGCCGCAGTGTACCTGAATCAGGGCTGAATTTCCTGCCATCGCATAAATGCCGGACGCCGCGACGCAACGGCATCGGCCCAGCGGGTCGGCTCGGGCAGACGGTAGCCTTGAGTGCAGCGCTGAACCCACGCCAACGCGCTGTCCACGCTCACCCGGTGGCCGGTAGCGACAAACAGCGGATTACAGCGCGCTTTACTGCGCCACACCCACGCCAGCTGCTCGCCTTTGTCCATCAGCGGCGCAAGCGCGCCTGGCTCAGGCGAGAGCGGCTCAAACTTGCCGCACAGGCGTTTCTTCGCCACGCCGATGGTCGGCACGTCCACCAGCAGGCCGAAGTGGCTGGCAACGCCAAGGCGGCGCGGGTGCGAGATACCGTGCCCATCAACGAACAGCAGATCGGGTTTTTGCGACAGCATATCCCACGCCGCCATCAGCGCAGGATACTCACGGAAGGAGAGAAAGCCGGGGATATAGGGCATGGTGGTGGCAATACGCGCCACCTGGTACTCCACCAGCTCCAGCGATGGGTACTTCAGCAGTACCATCGCCGCCCGGGTCACTTCGCCACCCTGCTCAAAGCCGACGTCCGCGCCGCCGATAAACGCCGGGGGATCGTTGATAAACCGATCCTCGCGGATCACCGATGAGGCAAGTTCGATTTGCTGAGCGCGTAGCGACGCGAGATCCATATATGCTCCTTAGCGGTGATATTGCTCCGAGAGACGATGCACCGCTTCTACAAATGCGCCCGCATGTTCAGGCGGCACATCCTGATGAATACCGTGACCGAGGTTAAAGACGTGGCCTTCGCCCTGGCCGAAACCAGAAAGTATAGTCGCTACTTCTTCTTCGATGCGGGCCGGAGGTGCATAGAGCATCGACGGATCCATATTACCCTGCAGCGCCACCTTGTGACCTACGCGACGGCGGGCGTCGGCGATATCAATAGTCCAGTCGAGGCCCAGCGCGTCACAGCCGGTCTCCGCCATTGCCTCCAGCCACTGCCCCCCGCCTTTGGTAAACAGGGTGACCGGCACGCGGCGGCCTTCGTTCTCCCGCAGCAGGCCGTCGACGATCTTATGCATGTAGTAGAGCGAGAACTGCTGATAGTCGCGTCCGGTCAGCACCCCGCCCCAGGTATCAAAAATCATCACCGACTGCGCACCGGCTTTAATCTGCGCATTGAGATAGAGCGTGACGCTTTTCGCCAGCTTCTCCAGCAGCGCATGCAGGGTTTGCGGCTCGGCATACATCATCTTCTTGATCTTGGTGAAGGCCTTGCTGCTGCCGCCCTCGACCATATAGGTCGCCAACGTCCACGGGCTGCCGGAGAAGCCGATCAGCGGCACCTCGCCCTTCAGCTCGCGACGGATGGTGCGCACGGCGTTCATCACGTAGCCCAGCTCCTGCTCTGGATCGGGAACAGGCAGCCGCTCAACGTCGGCTTTGCCGGTAATTGGCAGGCTAAAGCGCGGGCCTTCCCCGGCTTCGAAGTAGAGTCCCAGCCCCATGGCATCCGGAATGGTCAGGATATCGGAGAACAGAATGGCGGCATCAAGGGGATAGCGACGCAGCGGCTGCAGCGTAACCTCACAGGCCAGCTCGGCGTTTTTGCACAGCGACATAAAATCGCCTGCCTGGGCCCGCGTGGCTTTGTACTCCGGCAGATAGCGCCCGGCCTGTCTCATCATCCATACCGGCGTGATATCCACGGGCTGGCGCAGCAGCGCGCGCAGGTAACGATCGTTTTTCAATTCGGTCATTTTGCAATTCCTCAATGCGTCAGACCGTTATTGTAACACGCCGCTCTATGCTTCACTCATACTCTGCCTGGCCCTCATCTTCTGCACGGCCCTCATCTTCTGCACGACATAGGGCGACCGTGTCCTCAATCAGCCGACGCGCCACGGTGCCCGGCGGTGGCAGCAGCGGCAGCTGGTCATAGCGATACCAGCCCGCGTCCAGCAGCTCGTTAGGATCAATAGTGATGTCGCCGCTGTCATACTCGGCCATAAAGGCGGTCATCAGCGACTGCGGGAACGGCCACGGCTGGGAGGTCACATAGCGCAGGTTTTTCACCCGAATACCGCTCTCCTCCATCACTTCGCGGGCTACGGTCTGTTCCAGGGTCTCACCCACCTCGACGAAACCCGCGAGCACGGTGTAGATCCCGTTGCGATGGCGGGTATGCTGGGCCAGCAGAATGTGGTCATCGCGGCGGATCGCGACGATGATGCAGGGAGCAATCTGCGGGTAGTAGCGCTCGCGACAGCCGCCGCACAGCATCGCCCACTCGGTCTTGCTGGGATGCATGGTGTGCCCGCAGTAGCCGCAGAACGTATGCGAACGGTAGAACTCTGCCAGCTGTACGCCGCGCCCGGCAAGCTGGAACAGACCGACGTCCTGATCCATCAGCTGGCGTACCGAACCCATATCCTGGCGTCGGGCCTGACGAACCAGCCACACGGACTCGCCTTGCCACTCGCCGATAATTAACCCGCGCTGGCCCACAAGATCAAAATTTACTGCCTCGCCGTGTGGTAATTCTCCAGCGGGCAACCATAATTTTTGTTCATGGCTGACGATCCACCAGCCCTGATCGGTTAATTCGATGACACGTTCCATAATCTGTTGCACTACCTTAGCGACACTGGCATGTTGGTTACATCATTTTTACATATTTTGGGTGAACACTTTTTTTCTTAAACCACGGAGTTATTCATGCTAAACCACCTGGAAAGCCTGACGGCGCGCGTAGGCGGAAGTAATAAACTAGTCGATCACTGGCTTCAGGTGCGCAAGCATTTGCTGGTATCGTACTACAACCTGGTGGGCATTAAGCCGGGCAAGGAGTCCTATTCAGAGCTGGATGAGAAGGCTCTGGACGATTTTTGCCATAATCTGGTCGATTACCTGTCCGCCGGACACTTTAGTATTTATGAACAGATTATCAGCGAAATGGAAGGCAGCAGCCCACTTTTAGCGGCCACGCAAATCTATCCGCAGCTGGAAGCCAATACCCAGCAGATCATGAACTATTACGACTCAAGCCTTGAAAACGCCATCGAAGATGACAAATGGGTTGAGTTCCAGGAAGCGCTTTCCGGCATTGGCGAAGCGCTGGCCGCACGCTTTACGCTGGAAGATCAGCTGATCGTGCTGGCGTTCGATTTCAACCTGGCAGAGAGCGCTAACGACGACAGCAACATCGCTCGCCCTGCTTGAGTTCTTAAGCATTAACGCGTAATTTAATTTACCTGCCCCTGCAACACGGGGGTTTTTCTTGTCGGAGTGCCGAGTGCGTAAGCACCGGCTGAGACCGTTAATTCGGGATCCGCGGAACCTGATCAGGTTAGAACCTGCGAAGGGAACAAGAGTCAATCTGCCTGCGTACGCCTGTTTTCGGCTGTGCGCACCTCTTGCTTCATCCGTCGTTCTGACAAGCCACGTCCTTAACTTTTTATGGAATGAGCTATGTCTGAGTCTGCAACGAAACCTACCCGCCGCGAACAGCGCGCCGCCGCCCAGCGCTTTATCAACACGCTGGAGGGCACCACCTTCCCTAACTCAACGCGTATCTATCTTCAGGGCTCCCGGGACGACATCCGCGTGCCGATGCGTGAGATCCAGCTTAGCCCGACGCTTATCGGCGGCAGCAAAGCAGACCCGCAGTTTGAAGCAAACGAGGCGATCCCGGTGTACGACACCTCCGGTCCCTATGGCGATCCGGCGGTTGCGATCGACGTAGAGAAAGGGATCGCTAGGATCCGATCCGCATGGATCGCCGCCCGCACCGGGAAGTGCGTCACCCAGCTGCACTACGCCCGTCAGGGGATCGTGACGCCGGAGATGGAGTTCATCGCCCTGCGTGAAAATATGGGCCGGGAGCGCATTCGTGGCGAGGTGCTGCGCCGCCAGCATCCGGGCGAAGGCTTTGGCGCACGCCTGCCGGAGAATATCACCCCGGAATTTGTTCGCGATGAAGTAGCTGCCGGGCGCGCCATTATCCCTGCCAACATCAACCACCCCGAATCTGAACCGATGATCATCGGCCGTAACTTCCTGGTGAAGGTCAACGCCAACATCGGCAACTCGGCGGTAACTTCATCCATTGAAGAGGAGGTGGAGAAGCTGGTGTGGGCCACCCGCTGGGGCGCCGACACGGTGATGGATCTCTCCACCGGCCGCAATATCCATGAGACGCGAGAGTGGATCCTGCGTAACAGCCCAGTCCCGATTGGTACCGTCCCTATCTACCAGGCGCTGGAGAAGGTCAACGGCATCGCCGAGAATCTCTCCTGGGAGACCTTCCGCGAGACGCTGCTGGAGCAGGCCGAACAGGGCGTGGACTACTTCACCATTCACGCTGGCGTGCTGCTGCGCTACGTGCCGATGACCGCCAATCGCCTTACCGGCATCGTCTCACGCGGTGGCTCGATCATGGCCAAGTGGTGCCTCTCCCACCATCAGGAGAACTTCCTCTATCAGCACTTCCGCGAGATCTGCGAAATCTGCGCCGCCTACGACGTCTCCCTGTCGTTAGGCGATGGCCTGCGCCCTGGTTCAATTCAGGATGCCAATGACGAGGCGCAGTTTGCCGAGCTGCATACCCTGGGCGAGCTGACCAAAATCGCCTGGGAGTACGATGTGCAGGTGATGATCGAAGGTCCGGGTCACGTGCCGATGCAGATGATTCGTCGCAACATGACCGAAGAGCTGGAGCACTGCCATGAAGCGCCGTTCTATACCCTCGGGCCGCTGACCACCGACATCGCGCCAGGCTATGACCACTTCACCTCCGGCATTGGCGCGGCGATGATTGGCTGGTTTGGCTGCGCCATGCTCTGCTACGTCACGCCAAAAGAGCACCTCGGCCTGCCGAACAAAGAAGATGTGAAGCAGGGGCTAATTACCTACAAGATTGCTGCCCACGCCGCCGACCTGGCCAAAGGCCACCCTGGGGCGCAGATCCGCGATAACGCCATGTCAAAAGCCCGCTTCGAGTTCCGCTGGGAGGATCAGTTTAACCTCGCTCTCGACCCCTTCACCGCCCGCGCCTACCACGATGAGACCCTACCCCAGGAGTCCGGCAAGGTGGCCCACTTCTGCTCTATGTGCGGACCCAAGTTCTGCTCAATGAAGATCAGCCAGGAGGTACGGGACTACGCCGCGGCTCAGGCGATTGAAGTCGGCATGAACGATATGTCGAACGACTTCCGCGCCCGCGGCGGCGAGATCTATCTCAAAAAGGAGGAGGTGTGATGTACCAGCCTGATTTCCCACCGGTGCCCTTCCGCCTCGGGCTCTATCCGGTTGTCGACAGCGTGATGTGGATTGAGCGCCTGCTGGAGGCGGGCGTGCGCACCCTCCAGCTGCGGATCAAAGATAAGCAGGACCATGAGGTAGAGGCCGACGTCGTGGCGGCCATTGCGCTGGGCAAGCGCTACGCGGCCCGGCTGTTTATCAACGACTACTGGCGGCTGGCGATTAAACATGATGCTTACGGCGTGCATCTGGGGCAGGAGGATCTGGAGACAACCGACCTCAGCGCGATCCGCAACGCGGGTCTGCGCCTGGGCGTCTCCACCCATGATGATATGGAGATTGACGTTGCGCTGGCCGCTCGCCCCTCCTATATCGCCCTGGGTCACGTCTTCCCGACCCAGACCAAGCAGATGCCCTCCGCGCCGCAGGGCCTGGCGCAGCTGGCAGGCCACGTTGCCCGGCTGCAGAATTACCCAACGGTGGCCATCGGCGGCATTAGCCTCGCGCGTGCGTCGCAGGTGCTGGCAACCGGCGTCGGCAGCATTGCGGTGGTGAGCGCTATAACCCAAGCCGCAGACTGGCGCCTCGCCACCCAGCAGCTTATCGATCTGGCGGGGGTGGGCGATGAATGACAGCGATTTTATGCGCTACAGCCGACAGATCCTGCTGGAGGATATCGCCATCGACGGTCAACGGAGGCTGCTCGCCAGCCGGGTGCTGATTATCGGTCTTGGCGGCTTAGGCTCCCCTGCCGCGCTCTATCTGGCGGCGGCTGGCGTCGGCACGCTGGTGCTGGCGGACGATGACGCGGTGCACCTGAGCAACCTGCAGCGGCAGGTTATGTTTACCTCCGACGATATCAATCACCCCAAAGCCGACGCGGCCCGTCAGCGCTTACAGCAGCTCAATCCACACGTTGAGCTGATTACCCTGAAGAGGCGTCTGGAGGGCGAGGCGCTCCGCCAGCAGGTGGCACAGGCCGACGTCGTGCTCGACTGCACCGATAACATGGCGACGCGCCAGGCGATTAATGCCGCCTGCGTAGCGCTGAACACGCCGCTGATCACCGCCAGCGCCGTGGGGTTTGGCGGCCAGCTGATGGTGCTTACTCCACCGTGGGCGCACGGCTGCTATCGCTGCCTATGGTCGGACGACGACGAGCCACAGCGCAACTGCCGCACGGCGGGCGTGATAGGCCCGGTGGTTGGGATGATGGGCACGCTGCAGGCGCTGGAGGCCTTAAAGCTGCTCAGCGGGATGGAAGTAGCAGAGGGCGAGCTGCGGCTGTTTGACGGGCGTAAGCACCACTGGCGCACGCTTGGACTCCAGCGGACGGCGGGCTGCCCGGTTTGCGGAGGGCAAGATGCGCATCCTCTTCAATGACGAGCCTATGCAGTGTGCGGAGGCGCTAACCCTGCACGGGCTACTGGAGCAGCTTAACCAGCTCAAGCCAGGAACGGCGCTGGCGCTTAATCAGCAGGTTATTCCCCGCGATCGCTGGGATCATCATCAACTGCGGGACGGCGATCGGATCCTGCTTTTTCAGGTTATCGCCGGAGGCTGACATGTTACGTATTGCAGACAAAACCTTTGAATCACACCTGTTTACCGGAACGGGCAAGTTTGCCTCATCGCAACTGATGACCGACGCGATCCAGGCCTCGGGCAGCCAGCTGGTGACCCTGGCGATGAAACGCGTCGACCTGCGCCAGCGCAACGATGCAATCCTCGCTCCGCTGCTGGCGGCGGGCGTTACGCTGCTGCCGAACACCTCGGGGGCGAAAACGGCCGAAGAGGCGGTGTTTGCCGCCAGGCTGGCGCGCGAGGCGCTGGGCACCCACTGGCTGAAGCTGGAGATCCACCCGGATGCACGCTGGCTGTTGCCCGATCCGGTTGAGACCCTGAAGGCGGCAGAGATGCTGGTCAAAGAGGGCTTCGTGGTGCTGCCCTACTGCAGCGCCGATCCGGTGCTGTGCCGACGGCTGGAGGAGGCAGGCTGCGCTGCCGTGATGCCGCTCGGTTCACCGATAGGCTCTAACCAGGGCCTGGCCACCCGCGCCATGCTGGAGATTATCATCGCCCAGGCGGGCGTGCCGGTAGTGGTCGATGCCGGGATCGGTACCCCCAGCCACGCGGCCGAGGCGCTGGAGATGGGAGCCAGCGCAGTGCTGGTGAATACTGCCATTGCCGTCGCCAACGATCCGGTGATGATGGCCCGTGCGTTCAGGCTAGCCGTTGAAGCCGGACGCCTGGCGCGCCTGGCGGGACCGGGAGCGGTAAACAGCATGGCCAGCGCCACCAGCCCGCTGACCGGCTTTCTGGAGACGGGCATATGAAGACCTTCAGCGACCATTGGCGGCAGCTTAACTGGGACGATATCCGGCTGCGCATCCACAGCAAGACCCGCGCCGACGTTGAGCGAGCGTTGGCGGCGACTCATCTGACCCGCGATGACATGATGGCCCTGCTCTCCCCTGCCGCCAGCGACTACCTTGAGCCGCTGGCCCAGCGGTCGCAGCGTCTTACTCGCCAGCGGTTTGGCAACGCCGTCGGTCTCTATGTCCCGCTCTATCTCTCTAACCTGTGCGCTAACGACTGCACCTACTGCGGCTTCTCTATGAGCAACCGCATCAAACGCAAGACCCTGGACGAAGCGGAGATCCTGCGCGAGTGCGCGGCGATCCGCGAGATGGGGTTTGAGCATCTTCTGCTGGTGACCGGTGAGCATCAGACAAAAGTGGGAATGGACTACTTTCGCCGCCATTTCCCCGCTATTCGCCGCCAGTTCGCCTCGTTGCAGATGGAGGTGCAGCCCTTGTCGCAGGCGGAGTATGCCGAGCTTAAGACGCTGGGCTTAGACGGGGTGATGGTCTATCAGGAGACCTATCATGAGGCAACCTATGCCCGGCATCATCTGAAGGGAAACAAGCAGGACTTCTTCTGGCGGCTGGAGACCCCGGACCGGCTTGGTCGGGCAGGCATCGACAGGATTGGCCTTGGCGCGCTGGTGGGTCTCTCCGACAGCTGGCGGGTGGATTGCTACATGGTGGCGGAGCATCTGCTCTGGCTCCAGCAGCACTACTGGCAGAGCCGCTACTCTATCTCCTTCCCACGCCTGCGCCCGTGCGCGGGAGGCATTGAGCCTGCCTCGCTGATGGATGAGCGCCAGCTGGTGCAGACCATCTGCGCCTTCCGCCTGCTGGCACCCGACGTGGAGCTTTCCCTCTCTACGCGGGAGTCGCCGTGGTTCCGCGATCGCGTTGTTCCGCTGGGCATCACCAGCGTCAGTGCTTTCTCGAAAACCCAGCCCGGCGGCTATGCTGACAACCACCCTGAGCTGGAACAGTTCGCGCCGCACGACGGCCGTCGTCCGGAGGAGGTCGCCAGCGCCCTGCTGCGCAACGGCCTACAGCCGGTGTGGAAAGACTGGGACAGTTACCTGGGGCGAACGGATCCAGTTCGTAAGAATTGTTTGTGATACTCCACACACAATCAGGGTAAGGCGGTTGTTGAACCAGACGGTGGGATTAATGTTTATTTATCCCATCGTTGTCGAGGCTGGCTATGAAAAACATCGTCTTATGCTGTGCAGCGGGTATGTCCACCAGCATGTTGGTTCAACGCATGAAAGATGCGGCGCAAAAAAAAGGCGTCGAGGTCTCTATTAAGGCGGTACCGGTTTCCGAGTTCAAGGAGAACCTTGCCGAGGCCGATATTATCCTGCTGGGTCCACAGGTGAAGTATGAGCAGGCAAAACTGCAGGCGCAGGCGGAGCCGCTGGGCAAGAAGGTCGCGGTGATCGATATGATGGATTACGGCATGATGAAGGGTGACGTCGTGCTGGATAAAGCGCTGAAGCTGCTGGAGTGAACCGCATGGAGGATCTCGAAACCACCATTATGGAGCTGCTGGTTAACGCTGGCGCGGCGCGCAGCCAGGCACTTACCGCATTGCAGCTGGCGCGCAAAGGCGACTTTGCGGGCGCAGAGCAGGCCATGGAGGAGTCGCGTGAGTTTGTGAAGCATGCGCATAAGATCCAGACCGAGCTGATAGGCCTGGACGAAGGCGTGGGCAAGCTGCCGGTGAATCTGATCACCGTTCACTCCCAGGATCACCTGATGAATGCGATGGTGATTCAGGACCTGGCCGGGGATATGATCGAGCTGTACCGACGACTGCCAGCAATACAGTAATTATTGTGTTCGTAGGCCGGATAAGCGCAGCGCCATCCGGCAATTTTGTACTGCCAAAAGTAGTAACGTGTTTTATGGCCGGATTTATGGCACAACATGGCATCAGAAGACGTTTATAAAGCCATACAGGTAGCCTATGCCCGCCGTTCCGCTTCCCTTTTTGACCTTCGTTATTTTGCTCATGTTGCTAACAAAGGTTTGCTTACGGCGCGTATCGGGCTACCGTAGCGCCGCCACGTTTATCGCGGGCTGCGCCCTGCTGGTATTAATGTCTGCCCTGCGCTGGCAGTTTGATGCGCCGCTCCTGCGCCAGATCCAGTCCATTGTTGCTATCGCCCTGCCTCCCCTGGCGTGGCGCTGCTTTGCTCGCTTAACGGGACGCAGCGGCAAACAGGAGCTAGCGATATCTATCGTTCCCGCTGCTATCGCGCTGGGGCTTAATCTAGCCGCCCCTGGCCTTACCGATGCGGTGTTGATGGCGCTTTATATCGGCTACGGCGGGGCACTCGTCGGCACGGCATATCAGGGGCCGGATGCATTTATCTTTACCCGCCTGAATGATGCACGCCCGGCGGCGCTCATGGCGTTTCTCGCAGGCAGCTTTCTCTGCTTTTCCGGCCTGACCGACCTGGCTATTGCAGTAGATTTTAGCCTCTATCAGGGTCAGCAGGCTCCTCAGCTGGTGGCGCTCTCTCAGGCGATCCTGCTGCCGTTTATCTGCCTGGCGATCGTCTATAACGGCAAAAACGTGCCTCCTGATGAAGGCAGGCCAGCGGTTGAAGCCCAGGATAATAGCGAAGCGTTAGCGCTCCTCTGCCAGCGCGTTGAGACGCGCATCTGCGAGCAGGGCCTCTATCTTGATCCCGATCTGACGCTCAACACGCTGGCGCGCAAGTTGGGCATCCCGGCCCGGCAAATTTCGCAGGCGGTGAACCAGACGCAGGGCAGCAACGTATCCCAGTGGATCAACCGTTTTCGCATTCACCACGCCCAACGGCAATTGCTCGCTACCGATGCCTCGGTTACGGAGATCATGCTTGAGGCTGGCTTTGCCACTAAATCCAATTTCAACAGGGAATTCACCCGGATCAGCGGGATGAGCCCAACCGAGTATCGTCGTTCAGCGCAGGAAGCGCTAACGCCTGACGTAGAAATGCGCCAATCTCGTCAGCAAGGTGCTGATGAATATCGCTGCGGCTAACTGTGCCTCCATCCTGGCAAACGATGCCCTCCCCCGGCGCGTCCTGCTCAATCAGGGCCGCCGCGCCGGGTTTACACAGCTGCATAAAGCTAAAGTGCGTTGCCCCCTCTACGCGGATATAGCGTTGCCATGCCGCAGGAATAAACTCCGCCAGATGACCCGATTCCAGCCGGGCGGGTAGCGCATCGCTATCGGCCTGAGCCGCCATAATCAGTACCGGAATGCTTATCTGCTTCAGGCTCTCGGGCGTAAAGCCGCGCGCCAGTCCCAGATCGAGGGACACCACCGCTTTGATGCGTGGATCGCGGACATCTTCAGCCAAGCGTTCAGCCGCTGAGGGCCGGTCAATGCCAAGGGTGTGGATCAGCGTGCAGCTCGATAGATCCGGGTGATTCTGGCAGTCAGCGATAAAACGGTCCGCAGCAAAACGCCCTCCGGCGAGCTCAAGGACGGTCCAACCGCCGAGCGAATGCCCTACCGCCGCAATGCGCCCTTTATCTATCTCTCCGGCAAGCGCTGGGGTCGCCAGCAGCGCATCCAACGTTCGTCGCAGATCCTGCGGGCGCTGCCAGAGCTGCTGCGCATCTTTTGGTTTCTTATTATGCGTAGTGGTCCCCGGGTGATCGACTGCCGCCACGATGTATCCCTGTTCAGCCATCCGCTGTGCCAACCAGTTAAGGTTACGCCAGCTGCCGCCGTAGCCGTGGGAGAGAAGCAGCAGGGGATATTTGCCGGGTGCGGGTTTTGCATCACGTATGGCCTGGGTTCCGATGAACACACTATTGTCGCCCACCGAGGCGGGCATACCGCTTTGCCGCGTGGGATACCAGAGGGCAACATTAAGTGGACGGTCGCTCTCTTTTTGTAGCGTAAGCTGGCGAAATGCGGTTTCGGCGTGCGCCATGCTGCCTATCAGCATGGTGAGAGCAAAAAGAAAAATACGCGGGAACATAAAGGGCACCTGTTGAATGAAGACAGGCTGTATTCTGGATTTTCTTCCCGTAGCGCGCGTCCTGAAACGCGATCGAGGCCCTGTTTTGCGATTTACAGGCATAAAAAAACCCGCCGAAGCGGGTTTTTATTAGCGGAAAGCAGCGTTAGTCGTTGTCGGAACCGCCCAGGCCTGCGTTCAGCAGCTCTGCCAGGCTGGCAGAAGCGTCTTCAGCAGTTACCTGCGGTGCTGCCGGCAGTTCGCCAGCGGCACGACGGCGCATACGATCCTGGTGGTACGCATAACCGGTACCGGCCGGGATCAGACGACCCACGATAACGTTCTCTTTCAGACCGCGCAGTTCGTCGCGTTTGCCCGCAACGGCTGCTTCGGTAAGCACACGAGTAGTCTCCTGGAACGATGCCGCGGAGATGAAGGACTCGGTTGCCAGAGACGCTTTGGTAATACCCAGCAGGTCGCGAGCATAGGTTGCTGCGATTTTGCCGTTCGCTTCCAGATCGCGGTTGGCGATCTTGACGCGAGAGTATTCCACCTGCTCGCCTTCCAGGAAGTCGGAGCTTCCTGCGTTAGCGATAGTGGCTTTACGCAGCATCTGACGCACGATAACTTCGATGTGCTTATCGTTGATCTTAACGCCCTGCAGACGGTAAACGTCCTGCACTTCGTTGGTGATGTAACGCGTTACCGCGTGAACGCCACGAAGACGCAGAATGTCGTGCGGTGCTTCCGGACCGTCGGAAACCACGTCACCACGCTCTACACGTTCGCCTTCAAACACGTTGAGCTGACGCCATTTCGGGATCATCTCTTCGTACGGATCGCTACCGTCTAACGGCGTGATAACCAGACGACGTTTCCCTTTGGTCTCTTTACCGAAGGAGATGATACCGCTGATTTCCGCCAGGATTGCCGGCTCTTTCGGACGACGCGCTTCGAACAGATCCGCAACGCGTGGCAGACCACCGGTGATATCCTTGGTACCGCTGGATTCCTGAGGAATACGCGCCAGAGCATCACCCGCACCGATCTGAACACCATCTTCCAGCTGGACAATCGCTTTACCCGGCAGGAAGTACTGAGCCGGCATGTCGGTGCCCGGGATCAGAACGTCGTTACCGTTCGCATCAACGATTTTCAGCGCCGGACGCAGATCTTTACCACCCGCGGTACGTTCTGCAGAGTCCAGAACCACCAGCGAGGAGAGACCGGTCAGTTCGTCGGTCTGACGAGTAATCGTCTGGCCGTCGATCATATCGGTGAAGCGGATGAAACCAGCCACTTCGGTGATAACCGGCATGGTGTGCGGATCCCAGTTTGCTACGGTCTCGCCGCCAGCAACCTGCTCGCCATCACCCTTGGCCATAACAGCACCGTAAGGCACTTTATAGCTCTCTTTGGTACGACCGAATTCGTCGATCAGCTTCAGTTCGGTGTTACGGGAGGTCACTACCAGCTTACCGCTGGAGTTAACAACCGATTTCGCGTTGCTGAGCTTGATGCTACCTTTGTTTTTCACCTGGATGCTGGATTCAGCAGCCGCACGCGATGCCGCACCACCGATGTGGAACGTACGCATGGTCAGCTGTGTACCCGGCTCACCGATGGACTGTGCTGCGATAACGCCGATAGCCTCACCTTTGTTGATGATGTGGCCACGCGCCAGGTCACGACCATAGCAGTGGGCACACACACCAAAGTCGGTGTCACAGGATACAACGGAACGCACTTTCACAGAGTCAACGGAGTTCTCTTCCAGCAGGTCACACATATGCTCATGCAGCAGCGTGTTGCGTGGAACCAGAATGTCCGCCGTACCCGGCTTCAGGATATCTTCCGCAGTCACACGACCCAGAACGCGATCGCGCAGCGGCTCTTTAACGTCACCACCCTCGATAACCGGGGTCATGGTGATGCCTTCCAGCGTGCCACAGTCATCTTCGGTAACAACCAGATCCTGTGCAACGTCAACCAGACGACGCGTCAGATAACCGGAGTTTGCCGTTTTCAGTGCGGTATCCGCCAGACCTTTACGCGCACCGTGCGTGGAGATGAAGTACTGGAGTACGTTCAGACCTTCACGGAAGTTCGCGGTGATCGGCGTTTCGATGATGGAGCCATCCGGCTTCGCCATCAGACCACGCATACCTGCCAGCTGACGAATCTGTGCTGCAGAACCACGCGCACCGGAGTCGGCCATCATGTAGATGCTGTTGAAGGAGACCTGCTGCTCTTCTACGCCGTCACGGTTAATCACGGTTTCGGTTTGCAGGTTATCCATCATCGCTTTGGATACACGATCGTTCGCCGCAGCCCAGATATCGATAACTTTGTTGTAGCGTTCGCCAGCGGTTACCAGACCAGACTGGAACTGCTCCTGAATCTCAGCAACTTCAGCTTCTGCTTCGCTGATGATCTCGTATTTTTTCTCCGGGATGACCATGTCATCGATACCAACGGATGCACCTGAACGCGCTGCGTAAGCAAAGCCGGTGTACATCGTCTGGTCCGCAAAAATAACGGTCGGTTTCAGGCCCAGAATGCGGTAACAGGTGTTCAGCATTTTGGAGATCGCTTTCTTGCCCAGCGCCTGGTTGACGATGGAGAAAGGCAGACCTTTCGGTACGATCATCCACAGAATGGCACGGCCAACGGTCGTGTCTTTCAGGCTGGTTTTCGCAACGAACTCGCCGTTTTCATCTTTTTCATACTCGGTGATACGCACTTTAACGCGCGCATGCAGAGAGGCCAGGCCAGCGCGATAGATACGCTCGGCTTCTTTCGGGCCAGTCAGCACCATGCCTTCGCCTTTGGCGTTAACACAGTCACGGGTCATGTAGTACAGACCCAGTACAACGTCCTGAGACGGAACGATGATAGGTTCGCCGTTCGCCGGAGACAGAATGTTGTTGGTAGACATCATCAGCGCACGCGCTTCCAGCTGGGCTTCCAGCGTCAGCGGTACGTGAACAGCCATCTGGTCACCATCGAAGTCGGCGTTGTATGCCGCACAAACCAGCGGGTGCAGCTGGATCGCTTTACCTTCGATCAGAACCGGCTCAAATGCCTGGATACCCAAACGGTGCAGGGTTGGTGCACGGTTCAGCAGTACCGGGTGTTCGCGGATCACTTCGTCCAGGATATCCCAAACGACAGCTTCTTCACGCTCAACCATTTTCTTAGCGGCTTTGATGGTGGTGGCCAGGCCACGCAGCTCCAGCTTGCCGTAGATGAACGGTTTGAACAGCTCCAGCGCCATTTTCTTCGGCAGACCGCACTGATGCAGACGCAGGTATGGACCTACGGTGATTACAGAACGACCGGAGTAGTCAACACGCTTACCGAGCAGGTTCTGACGGAAACGACCCTGCTTACCTTTGATCATATCGGCCAAAGATTTCAGCGGACGCTTGTTAGAGCCGGTGATGGCACGACCGCGACGGCCGTTATCCAGCAGGGCATCTACCGCTTCCTGCAGCATACGTTTTTCGTTACGTACGATGATGTCTGGCGCAGCCAGATCCAGCAGACGCTTCAGACGGTTGTTACGGTTGATCACGCGACGATACAGATCGTTCAGATCCGACGTGGCGAAACGACCGCCGTCCAGCGGTACCAGCGGACGCAAATCTGGCGGCAGAACCGGCAGAACGGTCAGGATCATCCACTCCGGCTTGTTGCCAGACTGTACGAACGCTTCCAGCAGCTTGATACGCTTGGTCAGCTTTTTACGTTTGGTTTCGGAGTTAGTTTCGTTCAGCTCTTCACGCAGCTGCTCGCACTCTTGCTCCAGATCCATGCTCTTCAGCAGGGCCTGGATAGCTTCCGCACCCATCTTCGCGTCGAACTCGTCACCGAACTCTTCCAGCGCGTCCAGATACTGCTCTTCAGTCAGGATCTGATGACGTTCCAGGTTGGTCATGCCGCCTTCGATAACCACATAGGATTCGAAGTACAGCACGCGCTCGATATCACGCAGGGGCATATCCAGCAGCAGACCGATACGGGACGGCAGCGATTTCAGGAACCAAATGTGGGCAGTCGGAGACGCCAGCTCGATGTGGCCCATGCGCTCACGACGCACTTTAGTCTGGGTCACTTCAACGCCGCACTTCTCACAGATCACACCACGGTGTTTCAGGCGCTTGTACTTACCGCACAGGCACTCGTAATCTTTTACTGGCCCGAAAATACGCGCACAGAAAAGGCCGTCACGCTCAGGTTTGAACGTACGGTAGTTAATGGTTTCCGGCTTTTTCACTTCACCGAAAGACCATGAACGGATCATGTCTGGCGAAGCCAGAGCAATTTTGATCGCATCAAACTCTTCGGTTTTAGTCTGCGCTTTCAGAAACTTTAATAAATCTTTCACGGATTTGCTCCCGTCGGAGTTAGCACAATCTGGTGCCGGGTGTTACCCCAGCACCAGTGACCTGTTTGAGCGAGAGTTACTCGTCTTCCAGTTCGATGTTGATACCCAGCGAACGAATCTCTTTCAACAGTACGTTGAAGGACTCAGGCATGCCCGGTTCCATCTGATGGTTGCCGTCCACGATGTTTTTATACATCTTGGTACGACCGTTCACGTCATCAGACTTAACGGTGAGCATCTCCTGCAGGGTGTATGCCGCGCCGTATGCTTCCAGCGCCCACACTTCCATCTCCCCGAAGCGCTGACCACCGAACTGCGCCTTACCACCCAGCGGCTGCTGAGTAACCAGGCTGTAAGAACCGGTAGAACGCGCATGCATTTTGTCATCAACCAAGTGGTTCAGTTTCAGCATGTACATGTAGCCAACGGTAACCTGGCGCTCGAACTGCTCGCCGGTACGACCGTCGAACAGCGTGATCTGACCGGACGTCGGCAGGCCACCCAGCTGTAACAGCTCCTTGATTTCAGACTCTTTCGCACCGTCGAAGACCGGCGTTGCGATTGGCATACCTTTGCGCAGGTTTTCAGCCAGACGCAGAACTTCTTCATCGCTGAAGGTATTCAGGTCAACTTTCTGGCGAACGTCAGTGCCCAGATCGTACGCACGCTGGATGAACTCGCGCAGTTTCGCGACTTCTTCCTGCTGCTTCAGCATGGCGTTGATTTTCTCGCCGATACCTTTTGCAGCCATACCCAGGTGGGTTTCGAGGATCTGACCAATGTTCATACGAGACGGTACGCCCAGCGGGTTCAGTACGATGTCGACCGGCGTGCCGTTCTCATCGTAAGGCATATCTTCGATCGGATTGATCTTAGAGATAACACCCTTGTTACCGTGACGACCCGCCATTTTATCACCCGGCTGGATCTGACGTTTAACGGCCAGATACACTTTAACAATCTTCAGCACGCCCGGTGCCAGATCGTCGCCCTGAGTGATTTTGCGGCGTTTCGCTTCGAGTTTCTTCTCGAACTCGTGTTTCAGTTCGTCATACTGCTCAGCCAGCTGTTCCAGCTGATTCTGTTTCTCTTCGTCGGTCAGGCCCAGCTCCAACCAGCGGTCGCGCGGCAGTTTGTCGAGCTTATCAGCTTCAACGCCACCGGATACCAGCACGGCATGGATACGGCTGAACAGGCCAGCTTCGAGGATCTGCAGTTCTTCAGACAGGTCTTTTTTCGCCTGCTTCAGCTGCATCTCTTCGATTTCCAGCGCACGTTTGTCTTTCTCTACGCCATCGCGAGTAAAGACCTGAACGTCGATAACCGTACCGGACACACCGTTTGGCACGCGCAGAGAAGAGTCTTTAACGTCAGACGCTTTCTCACCGAAGATCGCACGCAGCAGCTTCTCTTCTGGGGTCAGCTGGGTTTCACCTTTCGGCGTTACCTTGCCCACCAGAATGTCACCGCCGGTCACTTCCGCACCGATGTAAACGATACCGGATTCATCCAGTTTAGAGAGCGCAGCTTCACCCACGTTCGGGATGTCAGCGGTGATCTCTTCCGGCCCCAGCTTGGTGTCACGAGACACGCACGCCAGTTCCTGAATGTGGATGGTGGTGAAACGGTCTTCCTGGACCACACGCTCGGAAACGAGGATGGAGTCTTCGAAGTTGTAACCGTTCCACGGCATGAACGCTACGCGCATGTTCTGACCCAGCGCCAGCTCACCGAGGTCGGTGGACGGGCCGTCTGCCAGCACGTCGCCACGTTCGATTGGCTCACCCAGAGAGACACACGGCATCTGGTTGATACAGGTGTTCTGGTTAGAACGGGTGTACTTGGTCAGGTTGTAGATGTCGATACCCGCTTCGCCCGGGTACATCTCGTCATCGTTAACTTTGATAACGATACGGGACGCATCCACGTACTGAACGGTACCGCCACGTTTAGCCACCGCAGTTACACCGGAGTCAACGGCAACAGCACGTTCCATACCGGTACCTACCAGCGGCTTATCAGCGCGCAGGGTCGGAACCGCCTGACGTTGCATGTTCGCACCCATCAATGCACGGTTGGCGTCATCGTGTTCCAGGAACGGGATCAGGGACGCACCGACGGAAACCACCTGCTGGGTGGAAACGTCCATGTAGTCAACCTGGTCACGACTGAACAAGCTCGATTCACCTTTGCTACGACAGGTAACCAGATCTTCTACAAAGTGGCCTTCGTCATCCAGGTTGGAGTTCGCCTGAGCGATGACGTAGTTACCTTCTTCGATAGCAGACAGGTAATGAATTTCGTCGGTTACAACACCGTCAGTCACTTTACGATACGGGGTCTCAAGGAAACCGTATTCGTTAGTCTGTGCGTACACGGACAGGGAGTTGATCAGACCGATGTTTGGACCTTCAGGCGTTTCGATTGGACATACGCGACCGTAGTGAGTCGGGTGTACGTCTCGAACTTCAAAGCCTGCGCGCTCACGGGTCAGACCGCCTGGGCCGAGTGCAGAGATACGACGCTTGTGCGTGATCTCAGACAGCGGGTTGTTCTGGTCCATAAACTGAGACAGCTGGCTGGAACCAAAGAACTCTTTCACTGCTGCGGAGATCGGCTTGGCGTTGATCATATCCTGAGGCATCAGGGTATCCAGATCGCCCAGAGACAGACGCTCTTTCACCGCACGCTCTACACGTACCAGGCCAACGCGGAACTGGTTTTCCGCCATTTCGCCAACGGAACGGATACGACGGTTGCCGAGGTGGTCAATATCATCCACTTCGCCTTTGCCGTTACGGATATCGATGAGCTTCTTCATCACTTCGATGATGTCGTCTTTGCTCAGGATACCGGAACCTTCGATTTCGTCACGCAGCAGAGAACGGTTGAACTTCATACGACCAACCGCGGACAGATCGTAGCGGTCTTCGGAGAAGAACAGGTTCTCGAACAGGCTTTCAGCCGCTTCACGCGTTGGTGGCTCACCAGGACGCATCATGCGGTAGATTTCTACCAGCGCGCTCAGACGATCGGTCGTTGGGTCGACGCGAATAGTCTCAGACATATACGCGCCGTGGTCCAGATCGTTGGTGAACAGCGTTTCGATACGTTTGTGACCAGACTGGCTCAGCTTAGCCAGCAGATCCAGGCTCAGCTCCATGTTCGCTGGGCAGATCAGCTCACCCGTTGACTCGTCAACGTAATCTTTCGCGGCTACTTTTCCTGCAATGTACTCAACCGGAACTTCGATGAGTTTGATATCATCTTTTTCCAGCTGGCGGATGTGGCGCGCGGTGATACGGCGACCTTTTTCCACATACACTTTGCCGTCGGCTTCGATGTCGAACGACGCGGTCTCACCACGCAGACGTTCCGGCACCAGCTCCATCTGCAGCTTGTTGTCGCGGATTTCAAAGATCACTTTCTCAAAGAACAGGTCCAGGATCTGTTCAGTCGTGTATTGCAGCGCACGCAGAATGATGGTTGCAGGCAGCTTACGACGACGGTCGATACGGACAAACAGGTTGTCTTTAGGATCGAACTCGAAGTCCAGCCATGAACCACGGTAAGGAATGATGCGTGCGTTATACAGTACTTTACCGGAAGAGTGTGTTTTACCTTTATCGCTGTCGAAGAAGACACCCGGGCTACGATGTAGCTGGGAAACGATAACACGCTCAGTACCGTTGATTACGAAAGTACCGTTGTCTGTCATGAGTGGAATTTCACCCATGTAGACTTCTTGTTCTTTAATGTCTTTAACGGTGCCTTCCGGCGCTTCGCGCTCGTAGATCACCAGACGCAGTTTTACGCGCAGCGGTGCGGAATAGGTCACGCCACGGATCTGACATTCCTGAACGTCAAACACCGGTTCGCCAAGGCGGTAGCTGACGTACTGCAGCTCGGAGTTACCGCTGTAGCTCTGAATCGGGAACACGGAGCGGAAGGCTGCTTCCAGACCGTACTGCCCTTCAGGATCTTGCTCGATAAACTTCTGGAACGAGTCAAGCTGGATAGAAAGGAGATATGGAATGTCCAGAACTTGTGGACGTTTACCAAAATCCTTACGAATACGTTTTTTCTCGGTATAGGAGTAAACCATAGGGTTCCTCAGCTCGCTGACAAGTCGACCCATCTGTCCGACGAAGGGACAGTTTGTGCAACACCATTTTGTGGACCGGAAAATTGAATACTTTCCGCAATACCTGTTGCTATCACGCTTAAATCATTTCGTCGCGATTTACACAGAGCGAGCACCCTGTCGCAATATATTAAGTCGTCGATAGAAACATGCATTGTCAGGACAACCAGCAGTCAAACAGTGTGAAATGCTACTGATGCCTTACAGCGCAAAAAGGCTGGTGACTAAAAAGTCACCAGCCATCAGCCTAATTACTTAGGCTGCAACCAGAAAAGTTGGCTTATTTAACTTCAACTTCAGCGCCAGCTTCTTCCAGAGATTTTTTCAGTGCTTCTGCGTCGTCTTTGCTCACGCCTTCTTTCAGCGCAGCTGGAGCAGATTCTACCAGGTCTTTAGCTTCTTTCAGACCCAGGCCAGTTGCGCCACGTACTGCTTTGATAACAGCAACTTTGTTAGCGCCAGCAGCTTTCAGAATTACGTCGAATTCAGTTTTTTCTTCAGCAGCTTCAGCCGGGCCCGCAGCTACAGCTACAGCAGCAGCAGCAGAAACACCGAATTTTTCTTCCATTGCAGAAATCAGTTCTACAACGTCCATTACGGACATAGCTGCAACTGCTTCAATGATTTGATCTTTAGTGATAGACATTTAAATTGTTCCTGAAAATCAGAATAAGTTTATACGTAAGCAAATGCTTTATAAAGATAACTGCGATTAAGCAGCTTCTTTTGCATCGCGAACAGCAGCCAGAGTGCGAACCAGTTTGCCAGCCGAAGCTTCTTTCATGGTTGCCATCAGGCGTGCAATTGCTTCTTCGTAGGTCGGCAGGGTTGCCAGGCGATCGATTTGCGATGCCGGGATCAACTCACCTTCAAAGGCTGCAGCTTTGACCTCAAATTTTGCATTCGCTTTCGCGAACTCTTTGAACAGACGAGCAGCAGCGCCCGGGTGTTCCATAGAGTATGCAATCAGGGTCGGACCAACAAACGTGTCTTTCAGGCACTCGAACTGAGTACCTTCAACTACGCGACGCAGCAGTGTGTTACGAACAACACGCATGTATACGCCAGCTTCACGACCTGCTTTACGCAGTTCAGTCATTTTGTCTACAGTAACGCCACGGGAATCCGCAACTACTGCAGACAGCGCGCCTTTGGCTACTTCGCTGACTTCAGCAACAATCGCTTGTTTGTCTTGAAGATTTAAAGCCATTAGCTTTGCTCCTGGATGTTTGCCGGGACTCATGTCCCGGAACTCACTTCACTCTTCCCAACGGAAAGAGCGTCTTAATACGGTGAGCAGAAACAAGCCAGAGTATCCAAAAATAATCTTAGCGTTCTGTCACCGTCTACGCAGGGGATTAAGTCTCTTGCGAAACACCTGCGGTCTTCGACGGAGGCCTGGATAGGCCAGGCTCCAACGAACAAATTCTTTAGCCGCTAACTTTCGTTAGCAAACGTGGGGGTAAGATTGTAGACAAAATCACCGCCCACGTAAAGGCATTAGTTTGCAGCAGCGCTCAGGCCAGCCTGGTCAACTGCAACACCTGCACCCATGGTGGTGGAGATGCTAACTTTCTTGATGTACACGCCTTTCGCCTGAGTTGGTTTTGCTTTTTTCAGCGCAACCAGCAGAGATTCCAGGTTTTCTTTCAGTTTGTCAGCGTCAAAGTCCACTTTACCGATGGTGGTGTGGATGATGCCGTTTTTGTCGTTACGATAACGAACCTGACCTGCTTTAGCGTTCTTAACCGCTTCAGCAACGTTAGGAGTTACAGTACCAACTTTCGGGTTTGGCATCAGGCCGCGTGGACCCAGAACCTGGCCCAGCTGGCCAACAACGCGCATTGCATCTGGAGAAGCAATAACAACGTCAAAGTTCATTTCGCCTTTCTTGATCTGATCAGCCAGATCTTCCATACCTACCAGTTCAGCGCCGGCAGCTTTAGCAGCTTCAGCGTTTGCACCCTGAGCAAATACAGCTACGCGAACGGAACGGCCAGTACCGTGTGGCAGTACAGTTGCGCCACGAACGTTCTGATCGGATTTACGAGCGTCGATGCCCAGGTTAACGGCAACGTCAACGCTTTCAACGAACTTAGCAGTTGCCAGTTCTTTCAGCAGAGCGATAGCTTCGTTGATGTCGTACTGTTTGGTCGCATCAACTTTGTCACGGATCACGGACATGCGCTTGGTCAGTTTAGCCATTTCTTAGTCCTCCACTACCAGGCCCATGGAACGTGCAGTACCTTCGATTGAGCGAGTCATCGCTTCAATGTCGGCACCAGTCATGTCGGCAGCTTTGGTCTGCGCGATTTCCTGCAGCTGAGCGCGGGAAATTTTACCCACTTTGTCTTTGTTCGGTTTACCGGAACCAGACTTGATACCAGCCGCTTTCTTCAGCAGAACTGCTGCTGGAGGGGTTTTGGTAACGAAAGTGAAAGAACGGTCAGCGTAAACAGTGATTACGACTGGGATTGGCAGACCTTTTTCCAGGGATTCGGTTTTGGCGTTGAACGCTTTACAGAATTCCATGATGTTCACACCCTGCTGACCCAGAGCTGGACCAACTGGTGGACTTGGGTTCGCCATACCAGCTGCAACCTGCAGCTTGACGTAGGCTTGTACTTTCTTAGCCATTCTAAAATCCTCTGATTGGGTAATAGCGCCTCAAGGAGGCTCCCCGTGAATAAAATTCGTTTTACAGGCCGTGGCCCATAAAAACAAAAGGCGCGAAATTGTATTCCAATCTCGCGCCCTGTGCAACGATTAAATCGTCGCTTTTTTGATCGCTGCTTAGGCTTTTTCGACCTGTGCAAAGTCCAGTTCTACCGGGGTCGCACGACCAAAGATAGAGACAGAAACTTTCAGGCGGGACTTCTCGTAGTCCACTTCTTCAACCACACCGTTAAAGTCAGCAAACGGACCGTCGCTAACACGAACCATTTCACCCGGTTCAAACAGCGTTTTCGGACGCGGCTTATCACCCACCTGCTGCAGGCGGTTCATAATCGCATCAACTTCTTTGTCGCTGATTGGCGCCGGACGGTCAGACGTGCCGCCGATAAAGCCCATCACGCGCGGTACGCTGCGCACCAGGTGCCAGCTCGCGTCGTTCATCACCATCTGAACCAGCACGTAACCCGGGAAGAATTTACGCTCGCTTTTGCGACGTTGGCCGCCACGGATCTCAACCACTTCTTCGGTCGGAACCATAACTTCGCCAAATAACTCTTCCATGTTGTGTAATTTGATATGCTCACGCAGCGACGTTGCTACGCGGCCTTCAAAACCGGAAAACGCCTGAACGACGTACCAGCGCTTTTTAGGGGCTTCAGACATCTCAGAACCTCAGGCCAGTGATAAAGGATACCAGGCGAACCAGAATACCATCCAGTCCCCACAGGATAAGTGACATAACAGCGGTCACTGCGGCCACAATCAGAGTAGTGTGCAACGTTTCCTGGCGAGTGGGCCAAATCACTTTACGGACTTCGGTTCTCGCTTCACGGGCAAAAGCAACGGTCGCTTTACCCTTTGTCGTCAACAGCGCGACACCACCCGCTGCAGCAATAAGAATTACTACTGCCAGCGCGCGTAACGGCAGCATCATGTCACGATAGAGGTAGTTGCCAACGATAGCTACGATCAGCAAGACAGCAACGGCAACCCACTTCATCGCTTCCAGGCCGCGCCCGCTCCCTTGAGCTTCGGTATTCGCACTCATAAACCAACCTGTCACAAGAATTCAGAAAAACATTTTGCCCCGCGGACGCGAGGCAAACCTAACCGAAATGCTCCGGCTCTTACGCCATCTACAGAGCCTGTCTCAGCAATGATTATGACAAAAAAAATCACTGATGAGCCAGGTTCTGGTTCGAAAGCGTGCAAAAAGGGCATCAAATGATGCCCTTTTCATGCGCATTGCGTCAAATGTTATCAGCGATTAGCTGAGAACTTTAGCAACAACGCCCGCGCCAACGGTACGGCCGCCTTCACGGATTGCGAAACGCAGACCGTCGTCCATCGCGATCGGATGGATCAGGGTAACAACCATTTTGATGTTGTCGCCCGGCATGA
>Ga0256408_1000505_pt1 | contig 29366 bp, 24 predicted proteins | sample PhyAR1_FD_185998 | JGI IMG/M metagenome (GOLD analysis project Ga0256408, IMG submission 185998) | Leaf surface microbial communities from alfalfa plants in UC Gill Tract Community Farm, Albany, California, United States - DLSL A.R1 | ecosystem: Host-associated > Plants > Phyllosphere >...
GCAGGCAAATCGAGTTTTTCCCTTACCAGTTCCGTCATGTCCTCACCTCAATGGCATATCTGTTTAAGCGCGCCGCACTATACGAATAAAAAGTAGCGGCTTCAAGGCATAAGCGCCAATCCCCCCATAAATTCACCGCGCGCCGTTCCCCTGCCGCGCCTTTTGCGCTACCTTGGTAGCACCGTTTTATAGCCATGATTTTACAGGTGAAATATGCTTTATCTGATCTACGCGCAAGACGTTCCCCACTCACTGGAAAACCGTCTGGCGGTGCGCCCGGCACATCTGGCGCGCCTGCAGGCGCTGCGTGACGCCGGCCGTCTGGTGGTCGCCGGCCCTAACCCGGCCATCGACAGCAACGATCCCGGCGCCGCCGGCTTCACCGGTTCAACGGTGATCGCCGAGTTCGCCTCACTGGCGGAAGCCCAGGCCTGGGCGCAGCAGGATCCGTACGTCGCCGCCGGCGTCTACGCCGACGTGACGGTGAAGCCGTTCAAACAGGTGTTCTGATCTCCAGCCCTCCGAATTCCGGGAACGCCCCGCTATACGGCGTTTCCGGCGCTAGCCACACCTCTGCTTGACCGTCGCGCTCGGGTCGTCTTCCCCGCGCGGTCGATATTCATGTTCCGCCCCGGAAATACTCACCGATAACGCTTTCCAGCATCGCCACCGCCGATTGACCGGCGGCAGCGGCAGAGCGCAGCAGCTGCACTTCGTGCGGAGCGACCGACGGCAATTCGTCGAGGATCCGCATCGCCGCCGTCACGCGTGCGCGGTCGAGCAGCGTGACGGCCAATCCTGCCTCGACGGCGGCAGCCACCACGCTGGCCGAAGGGCTGCTCACAACCACTCGCCAATGCCTTCCCGCCCCGCTCAATGCATCGATCATAGCCTCTCGGTAAGGGCAATCGGCGGCATGCAACGCCAATGGTATCGGTTGGGCCATATCCAGCGCCAACCGGCGGCCGCCAACCCAAACCGGCGCAGTCACCGCAAGCGGCATCTGGCGCAGTCCCCCCATCGGCAGCACCGCCAACGCCAGCTGTAGCCGGTTGCGTCCGATCTGTTCAACCAACGCCTGGCTGGCGGCCGTAGACACCTCCAGCATCACCGCAGGAAAACGGGTGGCAAACGCCGGCAGCACATCGCGCATGACATGTGATGCGTATTCATCAGGCACTCCCAGCTTGATGTGCCCACTCAGCGGTGCGCCCTGCAGCTCACGCAGAATATCGTCGTGGGCATTCAACAGCCCGAGCGTCGAGGCCAGCAGTTTTTCGCCTAAGGGCGTCAACACGACGGACTGATTGTCGCGCTCCAGCAAGCGGCCGCCCACGACCTGTTCCAGACGCTGAATATGAACGCTCACCGCGGCTGGGCTGCGATGAACAAAGGCCGCCGCCGCACGAAATTGCCCCAAACGGGCGATGGCGTGAAAAGTGCGCAAAAGATTAATGTCCAGGGTTGGCCGCATGGTTTAACTCCATTAAACAACTGAACGAAAATTATTCGATTTATTAAATTATAGCGGCTCACTACCCTTGGGGAAAAAGGAGAAGATCACCATGCCCCTGTCAGAATTTCGTCCACCTTCCTGCCGCGATAAGGTGGGCGACAAAGCCGCCGTCTGGTTGCCGGCAGCGGAAGTCCTGCTGATCGTCGCCTGGAGCTCGGGCTTTGTCGGCATCCGTTTCGCCGCCGATTACGCGCCGGTGTTGCTGGTGGCGTTCTGGCGCTGTGTCGTGGTCGCTTTACTGCTGATGCCGTTTAGCCTTCGCGCCATCAGGCGCTCCTCGTCGCAGTCGGTAGCCGCTCATGCCGGGATCGGGCTGCTTGCCATGACCGGATACCTGACCGGCGTCAGTAAAGGCATCGAGTACGGCGTGCCGACCGGGTTGGCCGCGCTCATCGCCGATTTGCTCCCTCTCGGCACCGCACTCTTGAACATGCTGTTTCTACGCCGGCTGCCCGATGGCCGCGTCTGGCTCGGCCTGGCATTAGGCTCTCTCGGGGTGATATTGGCGACGGGCGGTGCTATTTCCTGGGGAAGTGCGCCATTGTGGGGCTACCTGTTGCCGCTGGCGGGGATGCTGTCACTGGCACTGGCGACGCTGTGGCAGCAACGGCTGCCGCAGGCGCAAGCGCAAGCGCAAGCGGTGAGCCTGCCCGCCAGGTTGGGGATACAAAGCGCGATTTCAGCGCTGGCTTTTGCCCCACTGGCAGGCGCAGAAAGCCCGCTGCTGCCAACCATGACGACAGGGTTGGTTATCGGCGTGCTTTGGACCGCGCTTTTGGCCACCCTGGCCGGTTACGGTTTGTATTGGTTCTGCCTTAGGCATACCTCTGCATTGCGTGTGACGAGCCTGCTGTTCCTCAGCCCCTTCGTCACCTTCTGCTGGGCATGGTTAATGTTCGATGAGCCCCTTTCCTGGCCCATGCTGCTGGGCGCAGCAACGGCGGGGAGCGGCTTGTGGCTGCTTATCCGCCCCCCGATGAGGGGCCGGACTGAACGCGCTGAAATGAATAATGGCAGATAAGGTTAACGAAGATGCCGGCTACACGTTGCCGGCACCGTTACACGACGAGTTTTCCCCGCACCACCACCTTGCCCGGCTTTATCTCGGGATCGGCAATACGGCGGAGCGCCAGATTCAACGCTTGCCAGGCGATCTCTTGCAAGTCGTGTGACACGCAGGGGAAATGGAAACCGTAGATCTCGGCATGTGAAACCTCATCGATGCTGAACAACGACACGTCCTGCATCAACGGCAACCGATGTTCGATACAGGCCTTGATGATGCCCAGTGAGATCTGGTTATTGCAGCCGACGAAAAAATCGGGGGCGGGGTTATTGGCCAGCCAGCGGCTCGTCTCTTGCCAGGCGACATCCATAAAGAAATCGGCATACCGCACGTCGAGCGAAGCCACCTTCCCTTGCAATGCCGCCTGCAAGCCAGTGACCCTGTCACGCGCAACGTTGGAATTCTCCGGCCCGGAGATCACCACCACCCGCTGCGCCTGCTGTTCCAGAAGCCAACGCCCCGCCTGAAGGCCGCAATCCAGATTATCAATATACACTCCGCTGCAGTGGTGACTCTCCAATTCCCGATCGATCAACACCACCGGTATATTGAGCGTTTCCAGACGTTTGAGGTAGGAAGGCCGGTACAGATGATCGTTGGAAATGACCGAGAGAATAATCGCATCGACGTTGTAGCCAATGAGTTTGTCGATGATCCTGTCTTCGCTTTCCTGAGACTCATAGGAGTCGAACACCAGCGTGTCGTACCCCATCTTTTGCGCTTCAAGCGTCATCAGACGCGTCAGGCCGCCAAAGAATGGGTTGGCCATGTCGGGGTTGACGATGCCAATGGTTCTGCTGCTTTTCGCCCGCAGATTGCGCGCCGCGGCATTGACCACGTAACCGAGTTCGGCGGCGGTCTCCCGAATTCTCCTCAACGTTTCCGGATGGACCTTGTCCGGCTGTGAAAATGCCCGCGAAGCGGTTATTTTGCTGACGTTCGCCTGTGCGGCGACGCTAGCCAGCGTCGCTTTCCGTCCTCGACCCACGGCCAAATGCAGCTCCTTAGCTTGAAGGTATCATTTTGTATCATTCCCGGCATCATGACAGAACTTTGTTCTTGGCGCTAATGGTTTACGCCGGCAAGACGGTTAATTCGCGGATCGGTAAAAATATCCAGCTCGTCACGGCTCTCGGAAGAGAACTCGGACACCACCGCGCCCTGCTTCCCCGCCTGAAACCAGTGACGGGTATTGGGCGCAATGGTGTATTGTTCCCCCGGCCGCAAGAGGATATAGCGATGACAGGTATACCACTGCTCCGCGCCCTCCGGCACCCGGCATACCGGTTGGCCGCCGCGATCGTTGGGCGTCAGACTTTCATCATCGACAAACAAAAACACCTCTCCCCAACGGCAACGGAACGTCTCTTGCTTGCCGGGCGTGCCGGCAAAGGGAGGGTGTAAATGTTCCGGGCAAGTCTGCCCAGGAAACAGCACCAGCTCTTTCGCGCAATACCGAGGTGAGTTGACGTAGGTCAGCAGCTGCAACCCGGACGCGGGATAGTCGGCCAGACCAAACGTCGCAATTTCAATGCGTTGCTGTTCTTCTTCGGTCAAGATAATGTCCGCCTGGCGCAAATACTCCAGCGTAGCGGCTCTGGCGCTTTGTTGTTTGTTCATCATTCCCCCGGCAAAGTAACGGTATCGATATCAACAGGCCGATATTAAAACCGTCATTGCCACGCCGATTTTGTGACCACCGTCGCTATATTGAATAACAACCCGCCAGCAAAATTAACTCTCGTCGAGCAATTCCAACATTGATCACAGTTTAACCACCCGCATTGGCTCACTATCGCCGCATTGAAATGATACCGTTACCATAAAAATGATTCACCAGGAGGCAATATGAAAGCATTAGTGCTGGCCAAAGCGGGGGAAATCGCTATCGAGGACGTCCAACTGGCCGAAACGCTGGGGCCCGACGATGTACAGATAAAAATTCATTCCGTGGGCATCTGCGGCAGCGATGTGCACTATTACCAGCATGGCCGCATTGGCCCGTTTGTGGTCAAAGCCCCGATGGTGCTCGGCCATGAGGCCGCCGGCGTGGTACTCGCGACAGGTGAAAACGTCACTCACCTCAGCGTCGGCGATCGCGTTTGCATGGAGCCCGGCATTCCCGACCTCAACTCGGCGCAGACGCGCGCCGGGATTTACAACCTGGACCCCGCCGTTCGCTTTTGGGCGACGCCGCCGGTGCACGGCTGTTTGCGCGAAACCGTCATCCACCCCGCCGCATTCACGTTCAAACTGCCGGACAACGTCAGTTTCGCTGAAGGCGCCATGGTTGAACCCCTGGCCATCGGCATGCAAGCGGCCACCAAAGCCGGGATCAAACCCGGCGATATCGCGCTGGTGATCGGCGCTGGGCCGATCGGCGTGGTCACCGCCCTCGCGGCGCTGGCGGGTGGCTGCTCGGACGTCATTATCTGCGACCTGTTTGACGAGAAACTCGCCGTGGCGGCCAGCTATGAAGGGCTGCACGCCGTCAATATCAAAACCGGCGACCTGGCGGGGAAAGTGGCTGCGCTCACCAGCGGCAATGGCGTCGATATCGTGTTTGAATGCAGCGGCGCAAAACCGGCTATCGCTACGCTGGCCGAACATGCGGCGCCAGGGGCGACCGCCGTGCTGGTCGGCATGCCGATCGACGCCGCGCCGATGGATATCGTCGCCGCGCAGGCCAAGGAAATCACCTTCAAGACCATTTTCCGCTACGCCAACATGTATCCGCGCACGCTGCGGTTGTTGAGCAGCGGCAAATTGCGCGTCCAACCGTTGATAAGCCAAACCTACAAATTCTCCGACAGCGTGGCCGCCTTCGAGCGCGCGGCGGCGGGATATGCCTCGGACATCAAAATCATGCTGGAAATGGAGTGATCCTATGGCGCTCTATGCTGGCATAGACTGCGGTACGCAAGGCACGAAAGTCGTGATTGTCGACAGCACACAGGGCGTGATCCTCGGTGAGGGCAGCGCCCCTCACCGCCTCATCAGCCAAGCCAATGGCCGGCGCGAACAAGAGGCCGACTGGTGGATTGAGGCGTTGATCACCGCGTTTCACCAAGCCGTGACTAACGCCGGTATTGATGCCGGGGAAATTAACGCTCTGGGGGTCTCGGGCCAACAGCATGGATTTGTGCCGCTGGACGCAGACGGCAACGTGCTGCACAGCGTCAAGCTGTGGTGCGATACCGAAACCGCGGAGGAAAACGAACTGCTGCTGCAGCGGCTCGGCGACGCCAAGGGCTCGCTGGACAAGCTCGGCCTGCGGCTCGCCACCGGTTATACCGCGTCAAAAATCCTTTGGTTCAAGACGCACCATCCGGCGCTCTGGGCAAAACTGCACACCGTGCTGCTGCCGCATGATTATTTGAACTTCTGGTTGACCGGGGAGCGTGTAGCGGAATATGGCGATGCTTCCGGCACCGGGCTGTTCGATGTGCGCGCCCGTAGCTGGAGTCAAGCCGCCGTCAATCTTATCGATGACAGCGGCCGTTTATGGCATGCCCTGCCGCCGCTCAAAAGCGCGGAATGCTGCATCGGCACGGTGCGCCCCTTCGCGGCGGAAAAGCTCGGCCTCGGCCCGGCAGTTCGGGTCTCGACCGGCGGCGGCGACAACATGATGGCGGCTATCGGTTCCGGCAACATCGAGGCCGGCACCGTTACCCTAAGCCTGGGCACCTCCGGCACGCTATTCGCCTGGTCCGCCGCGCCCGTCGTGGCGGAATCCGACATGATTGCCGGTTTCTGCTCCAGCACCAACGGGTGGCTGCCCTTGATATGCACCATGAATGTCACCTCGGCCACCACGGCCATGCAGACGCTGCTGGACGAAGATCTTGACGGCTTTAACCGCTTATTGGCGCAGGCGGCGCCGGGTGCCGGCGGCGTCGAGATGCTGCCGTTCTTCAACGGCGAACGCGTTCCCCCGCTGCCCCACGCGCGCGCCAGCCTGCATAACCTCGATAGCGACAATTTTACTCGCGCCAATCTCTGCCTGGCGGTGGTTGAAAGCGCCACCTACGGCCTGCGCTATGGCATCGAGCTGTTTCGTCGCCAGGGCATCGAAACGCGCGAGATCCGCCTCACCGGTGGCGGCGCCCGCAGCGCCGCCTGGCGACAAATCGTCGCGGACGTGATGGGGTGCCCGGTGGTCTGCCTGAATGTCAAAGAGACCGCCGCGCTGGGCGGCGCCATTCAAGCGATGTGGGCGACGTCGTTGGCCGATCGCCCGCACCAGAACGCCACCGGGCTCTTGGCAGAACTGTGCCAACGCTTCGTTTCCCTGGATGAAGCCACGCGCACGACGCCAAACGCCGACAGGCAAACGCAATACGAGACGCTTTATCAACGGTACCTGCAGCGTTTGCAGCGGACATACCCGGAGGTTCAATCGTGACGCGAGATCCCCATACGCAAGCCCCTGCCTACCTGCTGGAAGTCAGCGGCGTCAGGAAAGCCTTTGGCCCGGTCGTGGCGCTCAAGAACGCCGAGTTTTGCCTGCGGCGCGGATCCATCCATGCCCTGTGCGGCGGCAACGGCGCGGGGAAATCCACCTTTCTCAGCATTCTGATGGGCTTTATTCAACCCGATGGCGGCGACATTTTTATCAATGGGCAACGCTGTGAATTTCATCATCCCCGGGAAGCCCTCAATGCCGGCATCGCCATCGTGCAGCAGGAGCTGAGCGCGATCCCGGACCTGACGGTGGCAGAAAACATTTGGCTGGGCCGCGAGCCGAGACGCCTGGGTTTCGTCGACTTTGCGACGCTCAACCAACGCACCACCCGTCTGCTCGAGGAACTTGATTTCAAGATCGACGCGCGAGAAAAAATGCGCAACCTGAGCGTCGCCGAGCAGCAACTGGTCGAGATCGCCAAAGCGCTGTCGCACGCCAATGCCGACATCATCATCATGGATGAACCCACCTCGGCGATTGGCGAAGAGGATGCGCAAAAAATCTTTCATACACTTCAGCAACTGGCGGCGAAAGGTAAAGGCATTATCTACGTCTCCCACCGTTTGTCCGAGATATTCCAAATCGCGGACAGCTACACCATTTTCCGCGACGGCGCCTATATCCATGAGGGCTATATCGCCGACATTACCCGCGAGCAGTTGATCGAACACATTATCGGCGGCGAGTACGACAGCGAGTTCGCCAAGTTCAATCAACCCGGCGAAGAGGTCTTGCTGGAGGTCAACGGCCTGTGTTGGCGCAGCAAGATAAAGGATATCAGCCTGCAACTGAAGCACGGCGAGATCCTGGGCATCTACGGCCTGGTGGGATCAGGCCGCAGCGAGTTTCTCGATCTTATCTTCGGCATTCAGCATGCCGACGCCGGCACGATTCGCTTGGGCGACAAGACGCTGAACCGCCATTCCCCGCGAGAGGCCATCGATAGCGGCATTGCCTACGTGACGGAAGATCGCAAGGAAACCGGCCTGGTGCTGTGCCGTTCCGTCAGTGAGAACATCAATATCGCCTCTTTTGCCGGCATCAGCCGAATGGGGTTCGTCAGCGAGAAACGGGAGCAGGCGCGAACCCGCGACATGATCCAGCGCTTTAACGTTAAAACCCACGATGGCGAACAGCCCGTGGGCAACCTGAGCGGCGGCAACCAGCAAAAAGTGGTGCTGGGCCGTTGGGCGCTGTTGGATCCGGAGGTTTTGCTGCTCGACGAGCCGACGCGCGGTATCGACGTCGGCGCCAAGAAAGAGATCTATCGATTTATGTCGGAGTTCGCCTTGCAAAACAAAGGGATCATCATGGTTTCCTCCGAGCTTTCGGAAATTATCGGCATGAGCGATCGCATCCTGGTGTTTCGTGACGGGCAGTTGGCCGGCGAGCTTTCGGCAGCCGATGCGACTCAGGCAGCACTGATGAAACTTGCGGTTTAACAGAGAGAGAAAAACAAATGAGCAGCGCCCACTCCTTATCACCAGGAATGTCATTTTTCACCCGCAATAAGCGCCGTATGCACAAATACGGCATTATCATCGCCTTTTTCGCGCTGTGCCTGATCGTGGCGCTGATTGGCGAATATCAGGTCGCCCAGGGAGCCTGGAGCAGCAATTATTTTCTCAGCAATGAAAACACCCTGATCGTACTGCGCCAGGTCTCGATCAACGGCATTCTGGCGATAGGCATGACCTTCGTCATCATCACGGCAGGCGTCGATCTCTCCGTCGGCTCGGTGCTGGCGTTAAGCGGCATCGTCGCCGCCCGCTTCGCCACCAACAATAGCGGATTGGCTATCGGTGATACCGCGACCGCCGTTATGGCGCCGCTGATCGTGGCGCTGGGGATCGGCATCGTCTGCGGCCTGGTGAACGGCACCGTGTTGGCTCGCTACCGGTTGCAGCCGTTTATCGTCACCATGGGCATGCTCTCCGCGGCGCGCGGGTTAACCATGTTGACCACCAACGGCAATCCAGTATCGCAATTGAACAGCGATTTCCGCTGGTTAGGCAATGGCTATGTCGGCGGCGTTCCGGTGCCCGTCATCATCTTCATCGTGCTGTTCGCCCTCGCCTGGCTCGTGCTGAATAAAACCCTCTTCGGGCGCTACATCTACGCCGTCGGCGGCAACCCGAAAAGCGCGCGCACCTCGGGGATTAACGTCACGCGCATCAAAATACTGGTGTATACGCTGTGCGGCGCGCTGGCCGGCATCGCCGGCCTGATCCTCACCGCGCGCACCGGTTCGGCGCAAACCAACGCCGGCGCTGGGTATGAGCTGGACGCCATCGCGGCGGTGGTGATCGGCGGCACCAGCATGGCCGGCGGCGTCGGTACGCTGGTCGGCACCTTCTTCGGCGTGCTGATTATCGGGGTGATGAATAACGGCCTCGATCTGCTCGGCGTGCAATCGTACTACCAACAAATTATCAAAGGCGCATTGATCGTTCTTGCCGTCTTGCTCGACCCATCGCGTAAGCAACAGCGCGATTAATAACATCAGACCCAACTCTACCAGGAGAAAACCATGAATAAGACCAAGATAGCGTTGTTTGCCTCTGCCATGCTGTTCGGCAGCCTGTCGGCGGCTCAGGCCGCCCCGGTTAAAATCGCGGTATTGATGTACGGCAACAAAGCCGAGTTCGTGCAATTGATGGAAAGGTTCGGGAAAGAACACCCGGCGGTGAAAAGCGGCGAAGCGGTGCTGACCTTCTACGATGGGCGTTATGATGCATCGGTGCAAAACGATCAGGCCGCCACCGCTATCCAGACGCGCGCCGATGCCATTATCGTCAACCCGATGGATTTTGAGGCCAATATCGATATCGTCACTAATGCCAACGAAGCCAAAATCCCGGTGGTGGTCACCAACGCGCGCCTGAACACGGACGCGATGACGTCTGAAGTGGTGTCTAATGACGAGCTGGGCGGGTATCTGGAAGCCAAAGCCGTACTGGACAAACTCGACTGCAAGAACCAGAAGGTGAACGTGGTGATTATCGAAGGCCCGAAAGGCGGCAGCGGCGAGATCCAGCGCGGCAAAGGCAATGATAAAGCGATTGCCGAGTGCGGCGCCGGCCAGGTGACCGTGCTTGAACGTAAAACGGCCAACTGGTCACGCGCTGAAGCGCAGCCGCTGATGGAAAACTGGCTGCAGAAACACCGGGGCAAAATCAACGGCGTGATTGGCCAGAACGACGAGATGGCGCTGGGCGCCATCGAAGCGATTAAAGGGGCCGGCCTGAACGTGAAAGACTTTGCCATTGCGGGCGTCGACGGCGTTTCCGACGCGATTCATGCGGTGCAGGCCGGTGAAATGGTCTCTATCCTGCAAGATGCCAAAGGCCAGATGCAGGGTTCCATTGACGTCGCGCTGCGCGCCGTGAAAGGGGAAAGTTATCAACCACAGTCGGATATCTGGAAACAGTACGCCAAAGATCTGAAATGGGAGGGCGGCACGCAGAAGCATTATTATATTCCGTGGACCGTCGTCACCGCAGAGAATGCCCAGCAACTGTTGGACGCGCGCAAGTAATGTCCGGCGCCCCCTGCCCTCAGGGGGCCTTTGCTCCGAAGCTTGCCGCAGGCAAAAAAAAAAGCCAGCACGGAGGGGCTGGCTAAAAAGTTCTTCGAGGGAATATCTTGTGCGATAAACATACGCCTTTCGCCGCACGCTTTACTAGCTATCAGTGCGATAGGCGCTGCCCGTTAAAATCAACGCCTGCATATCGGCGAACATCGTTTCCCATTCCGCCTGGCCGATATCCATCAAACCGAAATAACGCAGCATAAAGGCGCCTTCGGTGGCCAGAAACGCCAGCCGCGCGCGCTTACCCTCTTCGGTAGTCAAATCCAGCCCGGCGATGCGGCTGCGATACCATTCGCGCGTGCTCGCCAGATGCTCCGGCGTTTGAATCAGCGTCGCCATCAACCCGGCGGCCTTGGCGCTGGCGGTCTGATCCGAACTTTGGGTAGCCAACATATGCGCCCGCACGCTGGTCTGCGGCGAAGGATCGTCGCCGGCGATCTCCGCGAACAGCGTTTCATAGGCGCTGCCCCAGCGATCGAACATCGCGTCGATCAGGGCGTCTTTGCTGCCGAAGCAATACTGCACCCCGCCCTTGGAGATCCCCATCGCTTTGGCGACGGCGTCGATGGTTAAACCGGCGGCGCCCTGGGTGGCGACGATCTCTTCGGCGGTGTCCAAAACCTTGTCGCGATCGATGCTGCGTTGACGTCCCATTAAGAAACCCTTCTTTTCAATACGAACGTATGGATATATATTATCACCAGTATACCACCCGGCATCGCCGGAGGGTTACCGCAATGGCGGCGCCTTCGCGCCGCCCACGTAAACTGGATTATGACTTATGTACGCCAAGAACCGCTGGTTGATCCTGACGATGGTCGCCAGCGCCCTTTTCCTGATTGTTATCGACATGACGGTGCTCTATACCGCTCTGCCACGTTTAATCCAGGCGCTGGACGCCAGCGCCTCGCAAAAACTCTGGATCGTCAACGCCTACCCGCTGGTGGTCGCCGGGCTGCTGCCCGGCGCCGGCATGCTGAGCGATCGCGTCGGCCATAAGCGGCTGTTTCTCGCCGGGCTGCCGGTGTTTGCCGTCGCTTCGCTGTGCGCCGCCTTTTCGCCAACCGCCGAATGGCTGATCGCCGCACGGGTGTTCCTCGCCGTTGGCGCGGCAATGATGATGCCCGCCACGTTGTCCATCGTGCGCCACGTCTTTACCGACGAACGCGAACGCGCGCTGGCGATCGGCATCTGGGCTTCAGTGGCCTCGGGCGGCGCGGCCATCGGCCCGGTGGTCGGCGGCCTGCTGCTGGAGTATTTCTGGTGGGGATCGGTGTTCCTGATCAACGTACCGGTGGTGTTGCTGGTCTGGCCGCTGGCGTGGAAACTGATCCCCCGCTGCGGCGGCGATAACCCGCGCCCCGCCGATATCGTCGGCTCGGTGCAAATCATGATCGGTCTGGTCGGCGCTATCTATGCGCTGAAGGAACTGAGTAAGCCGGCGCCTGACGTCAGCGCGTTGCTCGCAGCGGCCCTGATCGGCATCCTGTTCCTGGCGCTGTTCGTGCGTCGCCAGCAGCGCAGCGCCCACCCGATGATCGATTTCTCCCTGTTCCGCAACCGGCTGTTCGCCGGCGGCATCGGCGTGGCGCTGCTGTCGATGGTGGCCCTGATCGGCGTCGAGCTGGTGCTCAGCCAACGCCTGCAGCTGGTGCTCGGCCTCAGTCCGCTGCAGGCGGCGCTGTTCATCTTGCCGATCCCGCTGGCCTCGGCGCTGGCGGGGCCGATGGCCGGTTTACTGTTGCCGCGCTATGGCGAACGCAGCATCATCCTCGGCGGTTTCGCCCTGACCGCCTTCGGCATCGCCGGCCTCGCCCTGTTGTATCAAAGCAGCATAGCGCTGCAGCTGGTGAGCCTGGCGTTGGTGGGCTTTGGTCTCGGCGGCGTGATCACCGCCGCGTCCACCGCCATCATGCTGAACGCGCCGGAGGAGAAATCCGGTATGGCGGCCTCTATCGAAGACGTCTCCTACGAGCTGGGCGGCGTACTGGGCGTGACGTTGCTCGGCGGGCTGATGACGGCGGTCTACAGCCATAGTCTGGCGCTGCCGGCGGAGCTGCCGGTCAGCGAGTTGGCCTACGACAGCATCGACGAGGCGTTGCGCCTGGCGGCCGGGATGGCGGCCGATCGCGCGCAGCAGCTGACGCAGTTGGCGCGTTTGGCCTTCGATCGCGCGTTTATCATGGTACTGATCGCCGCCGCGCTGTTAATGGCGCTGGGCGCCGGCGTGGTAAAACTGGCGCTGCGCAAGTAACCGATAAAAGCGGCTTTTTTCGCCTGCGGATCCTGCGTAAACTGATTCGGCAATTTGCTCGACGGATTTATCGTCATCGGTTTGAGCGATGGCAATGATGCCTGTTATCGTGTTTAACCCTGCGATAAATCCGGTTACTGTAACAGCTATGGAAATTGATTCTGTCTACCCTTGGAACGAATAATCAGGAGAAGATTATTATGGCAACGGCGAAGAAAGCAGCGAAAACCCATATCGGCCTCGACAGTAAACAATCGGCAAAACTCGCCGAAGCGCTAAATGCGCTGTTGGCGAATTATCAGGTGCTGTATATGAATGTGCGCGGCTATCACTGGAATATTACCGGCCCGCAATTCTTTGAGCTGCACGCGAAATTCGAAGAAACTTACAACGATCTGCTGACCAAGGTGGATGAGCTGGCGGAACGCATTCTGACGCTGGGCTCGCAGCCGCGCCACGCTTACAGCGACTATCTGAAAACCGCCGATATCAAGGAACACACCAATGTGACCGATGATAAGGGCACGCTGCGCGGCCTGTTGGAAGGGTATTCAATCTTGCTGCAACAGCAGCGTGAACTGCTGACGGTCGCGGCGGACGCCGGCGACGAAGGCACCGCGTCGCTGATGAGCGATTACATCAAAGAGCAGGAAAAACAGGTCTGGATGCTTAACGCCTACCTCGGCAAATAAACCCAGGCGCCATAACAAAACAGTCCCTCACGGGACTGTTTTCGTTTTACCACTCGCAGGATACCGCAAACAGCAGCGCGCGCCGATGCTGATCGTCCAGGCGACGGCGCACCCGGATAATATGGCGATTGCTGCAAGACTGGCGCTCCAGCCAACGATGCCGACGGCGTTGGCTCTGCCGCAACATTCGCCAACGGCCCACTTCATTTCTACTGCGTCTCATAATTCCGTCACTCGTTCGTCTAATGCCAACCGCGGGCATTATAGCCCTTTCAGCCCGCGATCCAAGTCGCCGTTATCGGCGACATCGCAGGCGCCGCGCCGCTAAAAGCCGCCCTTTCGATTTCGGCAAGTGCCTTAACTTCATCATATTTATGTAACATAAGCGCCGATAAAAGGTTTCGCCTTGACCGATCTGTGCGTACACTCATCATTGGTGGTTTGCGAACGGGATTTTTCGCCTTTATGACAACATTTTATACCGTAATCAGTTGGCTCATGGTGTTCGGCTACTGGCTGCTGATCGCCGGCGTGACGATGCGCATTTTGATGAAACGCCGTGCGGTTCCCTCTGCCATGGCCTGGTTGCTGGTTATCTATATTCTGCCGCTGTTCGGCATCGTCGCCTATTTATCGTTCGGCGAGCTGCATCTGGGCAAGCGCCGGGCCGAGCGCGCCAAGGCCATGTGGCCGTCGACCGCGCGCTGGCTGAAAGAGCTGAAAGAGAGTCGCCGCATCTTCGCCACCGAATACAGTAAAGTCGCCGAACCGCTGTTCCAGCTGTGCAACCGCCGCCAGGGCATCGACGGCGTCAAGGGCAACCAGCTGCAGTTGCTCACCACCACCGACGACACGCTGAAAGCGCTGATCCGCGACATCGAGCTGGCGCGCCACAACATCGAAATGGTGTTCTATATCTGGCAGCCCGGCGGCCTGGTCGATCAGGTGGCCGAATCGCTGATGGCCGCCGCGCGGCGCGGCGTACACTGCCGTCTGATGCTGGACTCCGCCGGCAGCCTGCAATTTTTCCGCAGCCCCTACCCGGCGATGATGCGCAACGCCGGCATCGAAGTGGTCGAAGCGCTGAAGGTCAACCTGCTGCGCGTATTCCTGCGCCGCATGGATCTGCGCCAGCACCGCAAGGTGGTGCTGATCGACAACTACATCGCCTATACCGGCAGCATGAACATGGTCGATCCACGCTATTTCAAACAGGATGCGGGCGTCGGTCAATGGATCGATCTGATGGCGCGCATGGAAGGCCCGGTGGCCACCACCATGGGCATCGTCTATGCCTGCGACTGGGAAATTGAAACCGGCAAGCGCATTCTGCCGCCGCCGCCGGACGTCAACATCATGCCGTTCGAGCAGGAAAGCGGCCACACCATTCAGGTGATCGCCTCCGGCCCCGGCTTCCCCGAGGAAATGATCCACCAGGCACTGCTGACCGCGGTTTACTCCGCGCGCGAACAGCTGATCATGACCACGCCGTACTTCGTGCCGAGCGACGATCTGCTGCACGCCATCTGCACCGCCGCTCTGCGCGGCGTCGAGGTCAGCATCATCGTGCCGCGCGACAACGATTCGATGATGGTGCGCTGGGCCAGCCGCGCGTTCTTCTCCGAGCTGCTGGAAGCCGGCGTGAAAATCTATCAGTTCGAAGGCGGCCTGCTGCACACCAAGAGCGTGCTGGTCGACGGCCAGCTCAGCCTGGTCGGCACCGTCAATCTGGATATGCGCAGCCTGTGGCTGAATTTCGAAATCACCCTGGTGATCGACGACGACGGCTTCGGCAGCGATCTGGCCTGCGTGCAGGAAGACTATATCGCCCGTTCCAAACTGTTAAACGCCAAAGAGTGGCTGAAGCGGCCATTCTGGCACCGCCTGGTCGAGCGCCTGTTCTACTTTTTCAGCCCGTTGCTGTAAAAGCCGCGGCGAGCGTGCTTTAATAGCGCCAAATCATTTGTTATCAGGATTTTTTTATGGATTTGAATAACCGCCTTACCGAAGACGAAACGCTGGAACAGGCCTACGACATCTTCCTCGAATTGGCCGGCGACAATCTGGATCCGGCGGATATTCTGCTGTTCAATCTGCAGTTTGAAGAGCGCGGCGGCGCAGAACTGTACGACCCCTCCGAAGACTGGAGCGAGCACGTGGATTACGACCTGAACCCGGACTTCTTCGCCGAAGTGGTGATCGGTCTGGCGGACAGCGACGGCGAGCCGATCAACGACGTGTTCGCCCGCGTGCTGATCTGCCGCGAGAAAGACCACAAGCTGTGCCACATTCTGTGGAAAGAGTGATTCACCGCTAACGTTTCGGATAAAAAAAGCCCCGCTGAATAAGCGGGGCTTTTTGTTGCCGGCTAGCGGCGCATTACAGCGGATCGACCTTCAGGCACGAAACCGCATGGCGGAAACTGCCCTCCAGCAGCGGGCGCGTCTTGGCGCACTCCGGCCCGGCGATCGGGCAGCGGGTGCGGAACACGCAGCCGGACGGCGGGTTGATCGGCGAAGGCAGCTCCCCTTCCAACAGCTGGATCTGCTTTTCCTTCTCCTTGTCCGGATCCGGGATCGGCACCGCCGACATCAGCGCCTTGGTGTAAGGGTGCTGCGGATTGTGGTACACCTCGTCATAGGTGCCCAGCTCCACCGCATGGCCCAGATACATCACCAGCACGCGATCGGAAATGTGCTTCACCACCGCCAAATCGTGGGCGATAAAGATCAATGACAGCCCCATTTCGCGCTGCAGCTGCTGCAGCAGGTTCACCACCTGCGCCTGAATCGACACGTCCAACGCGGAGACCGGCTCGTCGCAGATCACCAGCTTCGGTTCGAGGATCAGCGCGCGCGCGATGCCGATACGCTGGCACTGGCCGCCGGAGAACTCGTGCGGATAACGGTTGATCAGATTAGGCAGCAGGCCGACCTTCAGCATCATCGCCTTGACCTTGTCCTTCACTTCCTGACGCGGCATTTTCGGGTAGTAGGTGCGCAGCGGCTCGGCGATGATTTCGCCGATGGTCATGCGCGGGTTGAGCGAAGCCAGCGGATCCTGGAAGATCATCTGGATATCGCTGCGGGTTTTGCGCCAGTCGGCGTCGCTCATGCCCAGCAGATCTTTACCCAGCCAGGCGACGCGCCCGCTGGTGGCCTTCACCAGGCCGATGATGGCGCGCGCGAAGGTGGATTTGCCGCAGCCGGATTCGCCGACCACGCCCAGGGTTTCCCCCTCGAACAGCCGCAGCGTAACGCCGTCGACCGCCTTCAGGGTTTTCGGCGGCTGCCAGAACCACTGCTTGTCGTCATGAATGTCGAAGTGCACTTTCAGATCGGCCACTTCGAGCAGCACTTTCTTGTCGGTTACCGCTGTCATACCAACGCCTCCACCGGTTTAAAGCAGGCGCGCAGGCGCCCTTCCCCAAATTGCTCCAACGGCGGAGCGCTCGCGCACTGTTCCATGGCGTACGGGCAGCGCGGCTGGAACGGGCAGCCTTTCGGCAACCGCAGCAGGTTCGGCGGGTTGCCGGGAATAGTCAGCAACGCCTCGCCTTCGGCATCGAGACGCGGCACCGCGTTCAACAGACCGATGGAATACGGGTGGCTCGGCTGGTAGAACACCTCGCGCGCGCTGCCGTATTCCATGGTACGCCCGGCGTACATCACCAGCACCTTGTTGCAGATGCCGGCCACCACGCCCAGATCGTGGGTGATCATGATGATGGCGGTGTTGAACTCGCGCTTCAGCTCGTTGAGCAACGTCATGATCTGTGCCTGGACGGTCACGTCCAGCGCGGTGGTCGGTTCATCGGCGATCAGCAGCTTCGGCCGGCACAGCAGCGCCATGGCGATCATCACGCGCTGGCGCATGCCGCCGGAAAACTCGTGCGGATACATGCGCATGCGCTTACGCGCTTCCGGCATTTTCACCGCGTCAAGCATGCGTACCGACTCTTCAAAGGCTTCGCTTTTGCTCATTTTCTTATGCAGCATCAGCACTTCCATCAGCTGTTCGCCAACGCGCATATACGGGTTGAGCGAGGTCATCGGGTCCTGGAAGATCATCGAGATCTCTTCGGCCCGCAGCTTGTTGAGCTGGTTTTCCGGCAGGTTGAAGATTTCGCGGCCGTTAAATTTGGCCGAACCGCCGATGCGGCCATTGCTGGCCAGCAACCCCATCAGGGCGAACGCGGTCTGCGATTTGCCGGAGCCGGATTCGCCGACGATGCCCAGCGTTTCACCGGCGCGCAGATCGAAGTTCAGATCGTTCACCGCCGTCACGTCGCCGTCCGGGGTGGAGAACGTGACGCGCAGATCTTTCACGTCCAGCAGCGGCGACGCTTTAACGCCGACGGCGGTTTGCAGTTGAGGATGTTCAATGGTGCTCATGGTTGCACTCCTTAACGATCTTTCGGGTCGAGGGCGTCACGCAGGCCATCGCCGATAAAGTTGAAACAGAACAGAGTGACGACCAGGAAACCCGCCGGGAACAGCAGCAACCACGGTGAAACTTCCATTGAGTTGGCGCCGTCGCTGAGCAATGCGCCCCAGCTGCTCAACGGTTCCTGCGTGCCCAGCCCCAGGAAGCTGAGGAAGGACTCGAACAGGATCATGCTCGGCACCAGCAGCGAGGCATACACCACCACCACGCCGAGCACGTTAGGCACGATATGCCGCAGCACGATGTTGCGCGTGGAGACGCCGCACACCAGCGCCGCTTCGATGAACTCCTTGCGCTTCAGGCCAAGGGTTTGCCCGCGCACGATACGCGCCATATCCAGCCACGACACCATGCCGATCGCCACGAAGATCAGCAGGATATTCTGACCAAAGAAGGTCACCAGCAGGATAACGAAGAACATGAACGGGAAGGAGTTGAGGATCTCCAACAGGCGCATCATCACCGAGTCGACCTTACCGCCCAGATAGCCGGACATCGCGCCGTACAGGGTGCCCACCACTACCGCCACCAGCGCGGCGGCCACGCCGACCATCAGCGAGATGCGCCCGCCGATCGCCACGCGCACCAGCAGATCACGCCCGGAGGAGTCGGTGCCGAAGTAGTGCCCCGATTCCATGCTCGGCGCGGCGGACATCATCGCCCAATCCGTATCGTCGTAGGCAAATTGCGACAGCATCGGCGCCAGCACCACAAACAGCGTGATCAGCGCCAGAATGAACAGGCTGCCGACCGCCGCGCGGTTGTGCATAAAGCGCCGACGCGCGTCTTGCCACAGGCTGCGCCCTTCCACTTCCAGCTTCTCGCTGAAGTGCTCCAGAGCTTCGCTGTTCTTTTTAGTCAACATCATTCGCGTGCTCCAGATTAATAACGGATTTTCGGATCGATGACCGCATACAGCACATCGACGATCGCGTTGAACAGAATGGTCAGAGCGCCCACCAGAATGGTCAGGCTCAACACCAGGGAGTAGTCGCGGTTCAGCGCGCCGTTAACGAACAGCTGGCCGATCCCCGGCAGACCGTAGATGGTTTCGATCACCATCGAGCCGGTGATGATCCCAACGAACGCCGGGCCCATGTAGGACAGTACCGGCAGCAGCGCCGGCTTCAGCGCGTGGCGGAAAATGATCCGACGCATCGGCAAACCTTTGGCGCGCGCGGTGCGAATGAAGTTGGAGTGCAGCACTTCAATCATCGAGCCGCGCGTGATACGGGCGATGCTGGCGATATAGGCCAGCGACAGCGCCACCATCGGCAAGATGATGAACTTAGGCGCGCCGCCGTTCCAGCCGCCGCCCGGCAGCCATTTCAACGTAATCGCGAAGATCAGCACCAAGAGCGGCGCCACCACGAAACTGGGTATCACCACCCCGGTCATGGCGAACCCCATCACCGTATAGTCCCATTTGGTGTTTTGATTCAACGCCGCGATCACGCCGGCGCTAACGCCCAGCACCACCGCCAACAGAAACGCGGCCAGGCCGAGCTTGGCGGACACCGGGAAAGAACTGGCCACCAAATCGTTGACCGAATAGTCCTTGTATTTAAAGGACGGGCCGAAGTCTCCCTGCGCAAGCTGCGCCAGATAATGACCGTACTGTTTCCAGATCGGGTCGTTCAAATGGTATTTGGCTTCGATATTCGCCATGACTTCCGGCGGTAATGCGCGTTCCCCGGTAAATGGACTGCCGGGCGCGAGGCGCATCATGAAGAATGAGATGGTAATAAGGATAAATAGTGTCGGGATCGCTTCCAACAAGCGACGAAGTATAAATTTCAGCATTGCCCTAACCCTGTGCGACAGCCTGATGACGGCTTATTATTCTCAACATGGGCCGGCGGCCTGCGCCGCCGGCTCTTACCGTATCAATGCTTGATGATGTACAGGTTTTTGTCGTACACGTTATCAAGCGGGTCTTTGCCGGTGTAGCCACCGACGTAAGGTTTCACCAAACGGGCGTTCACATAGTAATACAGCGGAACGATGGCGGAATCTTTATCCAGCTGCACTTCCGCTTTCTGATACAGGTCGGCGCGTTCGTCTTTGGTCTTCGCGGTCAACACGTTGGCCATCAGCTTGTCGAACTCGGCGCTCTTGTAGTGCGGGGTGTTACTGCTGCTGTCGGACAGCATCATGTTCAGGAACGAACTCGGTTCGTTGTAGTCGGCGCACCAGCCGGCGCGCGATACGTCATAGGTGCCCTGATGGCGGGTATCCAGGAAGGTTTTCCACTCCTGGTTCACCAGCTTCACGTCCACGCCCAGATTTTTCTTCCAGATGGAGGCGGCGGCGATCGCCAGCTTCTTGTGCAAGTCGGAGGTGTTGTACAGCAGGGAGAAGGTCAGCGGTTTACCCGGGCCGTAGCCGGCGTCCGCCAGCAGTTTCTTCGCCACTTCGTTGCGTTTTTCCTGCGTCCAGCCGAACCACTCCGGCGGGGTCAGCTTGGCGCCGTCGGTGTATGGCGGCGTAAAGCTGTAGGCCGGCAGATCGCCCTGGTTTTTCACCTTGTTGACGATGATGTCGCGGTCCATGCCCAGCTTCAGCGCTTCACGCACGCGCGCATCGGTGAACGGCGCCTTCTGGTTGTTGATTTCGTAATAGTAGGTGCACAGATAAGGATCGACGTGCACCTCTTTCGGGATCTCTCTCTTCAACTTCTGGAACAGTTCGATCGGCATGTTGTTGTAGGTCATGTCGATTTCACCGGTGCGGTAGCGGTTAACGTCGGTCACTTCCGACGAAATAGGCAGGAACGTCACTTTATTGATGATGGTTTTGGCGTTATCCCAGTATTCCGGGTTACGTTCCAGTACGATGCGTTCGTTGACAACCCAGTCTTTCAGTTTGTAGGCGCCATTGCTGACGTAGTTGGCCGGCAGCGTCCACTTCTCGCCAAACTTCTCTACCGCGTCCTTATAGACCGGTTTCATGGCGTAGTGTGGGGTCATTTCAACCAGATAAGGCACCGGCTCGCTCAGGGTCACCTGGAAGGTGTGGTCGTCGATGGCCTTCACGCCCAGCGTCGACTTGTCTTTTTTACCGGCGATGATGTCATCGACATTTTCTACGTGGGCGTACTGCAGGTAGCTGGCGTAAGGCGACGCGGTTTTCGGATCCACCACGCGCTGCCAGCTGTAAACGAAATCTTGCGCCGTCACCGGCTTGCCGTTGGACCATTTGGCGTCTTTACGCAGGTGGAAGGTCCAGACTTTGAAATCCTTGTTATCCCAGCTTTCCGCGACGCCCGGCACGATGGAACCGTCCGGGCTGTTGTTCGCCAGGCCTTCCATCAGATCGCGGGTGACGTTGTTTTCCGGCACGCCCTCGATTTTATGCGGGTCAAGCGACTGCACTTCGGAACCGTTGTTTTTGACGATTTCTTGCTTGTCGGCCAGTTGCACGCCTGCAGGAACGTCGGCCGCGAAGGCGGAGGTGGTTGCTGTGATGCCGAGCGCGGCGATGACGCCGGCGGCAATGAGGGTTTTCTTCGTGATGTTGGTCATACTTATCGACTCCAGTTTTTTATTATCACAGGCTCTTCGTGGAACCTGCGTTGCCCGTAAGCGGACTCTGTTTTCCCGCCGCTGCGGAACGAATGCGGCGGCGGGCCTTCCCCATATTCCCCTGCGGTTCAGCGTGAGGAATACCCCTTTTACTGCTTGATGATGTACAGATTTTTAACGTCGGTATAGTCCAGCGGATCTTTGCCGGTGAACCCGCCTACCGTCGGTTTGATCAAACGCGCACTGACGCGGTAATACACCGGAATCAATGCGGAGTCTTTGTCCAACTGCGTTTCCGCCTGTTGGTAGAGCGCGGCGCGCGCGGCTTCATCCGGCGCCTTCAGCGTGGCGGCCATGATGGCGTCGAACGCCGGGCTCTTGTAAAACACGGTGTTGATGCTGCTGTTGGACAGCACCAGGTTCAGGAAGGCGCTCGGCTCGTTGTAATCCCCGCACCAGGTGGCGCGCGCCACGTCGTACTGCCCCTGATGGCGGCTTTCCAGCGAGGTCTTCCACTCCTGGTTGCGCAGCGTGACGTCGGCGCCGAGGTTCTTCTTCCACATCGATGCGGCGGCGATCGCCTGCTGTTTGTTTTGATCGGAGGTGTTGTACAGCAGCGAGAACTTCAGCGGCTTGGCGGCGCTGTAACCCGCTTCCGCCAGCAGTTTTTTGGCTTCGGCGTTGCGCTGTTCCTGGCTCCAGCCGGCCCACGCGGGCTGCGTGAAGTTGGCGCCTTCGGTGAAGGTCGGCGTGAAGCTGTAGGCCGGGATCTGCCCCTGGCCCATGATTTTGTTGGCGATAATGTCGCGATCCAGCGTCATCTTCACCGCCGCACGCACCCGCGGATCGGTGAACGGCGCCCGCTGGTTATTGAGTTCGTAATAGAAAGTGCACAGATAAGGGTTAACGTGCAGTTGCTCGGGCACCTCGCGCTTCATTTTGACGTACAGGTACGGCGGAATGGCGCTGTTGGTGATATCGATCTCGCCGCTGCGGAAGCGATTGACGTCGCTGACTTCAGAAGCGATCGGCAGGAAGGTCGCCTGGTTGATCACCGTCTGCTTGTTATTCCAGTAGCTCGGGCTGCGCTCCACCACAATGCGCTCGTTCACCACCCACTCTTTCAGGCGGTAAGCGCCGTTGCCGACATAGTTGGCGGGCAGCGTCCATTTATCGCCGAATTTCTCCACCACCGCGCGTTTGACCGGTTTGAGCGACGTGTGGCTCAGCATGCTGATGAAATACGGCACCGGTTCGCTCAGGGTCACCTGCAGCGTTTGATCGTCCAGCGCCTTGACGCCGAGAGTCTGCGGGCTCTTTTTGCCGGTCAGGATGTCGTCGATATTCTCGACTTTGGTGTACTGCAGGTAACTGGCGTAGGGAGAAGCGATCTTCGGATCGGCCAGGCGCTGCCAACTGTAGACGAAGTCTTGCGCGGTGACCGGGCTGCCGTCGCTCCATACCGCGCCGGGGCGCAGGTGGAAGGTCCATTGCCGATAATCCTGGTTTTCCCAGCTCGCCGCCGCCGCCGGTACCACATGCCCGTTGGCGTCGGTACTCACCAGCCCTTCCAGCAGGTTAAGAATGATATTGCTTTCGGGTACGCCCTCGACCTTATGCGGATCCAATGAAGCCACTTCGCTGCCGTTGTTGATGACAATATTCTGCTGCTGCGCCAATTGGACGCCGGCCGGAACCTCCGCCGCCAAACTGCTATTTACGGCAATGACGCTCAACGCGCCGCTAATCAACAAGGTCAAAGAAGTGCGCTTCAGGGTTTGCTGCATAATCGAGGCTCCTTTTCACCGACAAGCATCGCTTATCGAAGTTTGTGAAGTGTTTATAAGAATTCTAAATAAACGGATACCAGCAAAAATCATTCCCGTTTTTATGGCGCATTTCAGTTAATTGACCACGGGAAAGTTGCTCGGAAATTAGCAGAAGCCAAATTCCATAGCCAATAAATTTTACAAAAATGTTAAGCAATTCTCTTTTATCGCACCAAGCCCGATCCGGCCCTTGTGATGAAGGGCAAAGGAAAACATGAAAACAACTTTGATTTTAAAGGAGAAAACTCAAAATTAGTTTCATTTGAAACTGTCGGCGCAATACCATTGCCGCACAAAGAAACATTCAGTTAACAAACCAGCCATTCAAAGAACAAACACCTGCCTACAGGCGGTTAATCACTAATAACACCTGGATGAAAGTGAGACAAGCCCCACAGAATGATGTGATTAATTTAACAACAGCTTTACCGTTTAACGAGGAGAAAACGCGCGGAAATGGGGAAAGAAAAGTGTCTTAAATAACGCTTAGCGTTTTTTTTAAGCAGCAACATGAGATTTATGCAACATAAGAGTGCAATGGCATAAATTTTATTCATCTTGTGCACTATAATAATGCGAACCAATAAATAATTTAACTTTTAAAATTAATTTTAGCCGCGCTCAAGGACAGAGGCGCGGCCAAACGAGAGCGATTACAACAGGCCGGGGAATATCGCCTTAATGCCGGTAACGATAAATTCGATCCCGAGCGCCATCAGCAACAGGCCCATGATACGGGTGATCACGTTGATGCCGGTCTGCCCAAGCAAACGCACCAACAGCGGCGCGGCGCGGAACAATAACCAGCAGCAAAAAGCGAATAAGGCGATCGCCACCGTAAAGCCGAGCAGACTTTGCCAATTGTGATAACGGGAACTCCACACGATGGTGGAACTGATCGCCCCCGGCCCCGCCATCAACGGCAGCGCTAACGGCACCACGCCGATGCTTTCGCGGATCGCGCTCTCCGATTTCTCCTGTTTGTTCTGCTTATCTTCACCCAGCTTGCCGCTGATCATCGACATGGCGATGGTCACCACCAAAATACCGCCGGCGATGCGGAACGAATCGATGGAGATGCCGAACATCCGCAATATCCCTTCCCCCAGGAACAGAGATGTCCATAGAATGATGGCAACCGACAGGTTGGCGGTCAGGTTGGTTTTATTGCGCCCCGCTTCCGCCTGGTAACTGGTCATGCTGATAAACACCGGCAAGATGCCCACCGGGTTGACCAGCGCAAACAGACCGACAAAGAACTTGATAAAGCCGGAAAGATCCAACAGAGATTGGCCCACAGATGGCTCCGCGTTAATTGCTGTAAAGGTGTGCTGACTATGCGCGCTAATGTAATGGAATTGCCGCGGGTAATCCATCCAGCCAGAGCAGCATTTTTGACTACCAGCAAGTTAGGCAACAAAACAAATGCCCTTTGTTAAAGTGATGTATGGCCTTTTGATTTTTTATGTTGAAAAAAGAGTCACCGATCACAGTTATTGAGAATCACTCTCAAAAACACCAAGCTGAAAGGTGTCAGCTTGCACTTTTCATGATTTAGATCACAAATCAACTACCCAACAGTGGGTAAGCTCTTAGTCGTAGTCAGGGAGTAGAACAAAGTAGGCCGCGGCATCGCCGGTTCCGTTCTCCTCACTGCCTGCCCCTCCGGTTGGCGTAGGGTGAAGCTCTTTAAGCAAATCAGCAGCATGCGAAGAAATAACGCGGGAAGACCCCGGTATTCTCATCACCGCTTATCCCCGTTACGACTATACTAGTGGCTCGCACGGCTTATTTACTGAAAGAGTTTAACATTATCAGGAGAGCATTATGGCTGTAACGAATGTCGCTGAACTGAACGAGCTTGTCGCACGTGTCAAAAAAGCCCAGCGCGAATATGCCAACTTCACTCAAGAGCAAGTGGATAAAATCTTCCGCGCTGCCGCCCTCGCCGCTGCTGATGCCCGCATCCCGTTGGCCAAAATGGCCGTGGAAGAATCCGGAATGGGTATCGTCGAAGACAAAGTGATCAAAAACCACTTCGCTTCCGAGTATATCTACAACGCCTATAAAGATGAAAAAACCTGTGGCATCCTGTCTGAAGATGACACTTTCGGTACCATCACCATCGCCGAACCTATCGGCCTGATTTGCGGTATCGTTCCTACCACCAACCCAACTTCTACCGCGATCTTCAAAGCGCTGATCAGCCTGAAAACCCGCAACGGGATCATCTTCTCGCCGCACCCGCGTGCGAAGAATGCCACCAACAAAGCCGCCGACATCGTGCTGCAAGCCGCTATCGCCGCCGGCGCGCCGAAAGACATCATCGGTTGGATCGACCAACCTACCGTCGAGCTGTCCAACCAGCTGATGCACCACCCTGACATCAACCTGATCCTGGCCACCGGTGGCCCGGGCATGGTGAAAGCCGCTTACAGCTCCGGCAAACCGGCAATCGGCGTAGGCGCCGGTAACACGCCGGTCGTGGTGGACGAGACCGCAGACATCAAACGCGTGGTCGCCTCTATCCTGATGTCCAAAACCTTCGACAGCGGCGTTATCTGCGCTTCCGAACAGTCGGTCATCGTCGTTGACGCTATCTATGATGCGGTACGCGAGCGCTTCGCTTCCCACGGCGGCTATCTGCTGCAGGGCAAAGAACTGAAGGCGGTGCAGGACATCATCCTGAAAAACGGCGGCCTGAACGCGGCCATCGTCGGGCAATCCGCGCCGAAAATCGCCGAGATGGCGGGCATTAAAGTGCCGGCCAACACCAAAGTGTTGATCGGCGAAGTGAAGCTGGTCGACGAGTCCGAACCTTTCGCCCATGAAAAACTGTCGCCGACGCTGGCGATGTACCGCGCCAAAGACTTCGAAGACGCCGTCGCCAAAGCCGAAAAATTGGTCGCCATGGGCGGTATCGGCCACACCTCTTGCCTGTATACCGACCAGGATAACCAAACGGCTCGCATCGCCTACTTCGGCGATAAAATGAAAACGGCTCGCATCCTGATCAACACCCCGGCTTCTCAGGGCGGTATCGGCGACCTGTATAACTTCAAACTCGCGCCTTCGCTGACGCTGGGTTGCGGTTCCTGGGGTGGTAACTCCATCTCTGAAAACGTCGGACCTAAGCACCTGATCAACAAGAAAACTGTAGCGAAGCGAGCAGAAAACATGTTGTGGCATAAACTTCCGAAATCGATCTACTTCCGCCGTGGCTCGCTGCCAATCGCGCTGGAAGAAGTGGCGACCGACGGGGCGAAACGCGCCTTCATCGTGACCGACCGTTTCCTGTTCAACAACGGCTATGCTGACCAGATCACCAAGGTTCTCAAGTCACACGGCATCGAAACCGAAGTGTTCTTCGAAGTGGAAGCCGATCCGACGCTGAGCATCGTGCGTAAAGGCGCCGAGCAGATGAACTCCTTCAAACCGGACGTCATCATCGCGCTGGGCGGCGGCTCGCCGATGGACGCCGCGAAAATCATGTGGGTGCTGTACGAACATCCTGAAACCCACTTCGAGGATCTGGCGCTGCGCTTCATGGACATCCGCAAGCGTATCTACAAGTTCCCGAAAATGGGCGTGAAAGCGAAGATGATCGCCATCACCACGACGTCAGGCACCGGTTCGGAAGTCACGCCATTCGCCGTCGTGACCGATGACGCCACCGGGCAGAAATACCCGCTGGCCGACTATGCGCTGACCCCGGACATGGCGATTGTCGACGCCAACCTGGTGATGAACATGCCGAAATCCCTGTGCGCCTTCGGCGGCCTGGATGCGGTGACCCACGCGCTGGAAGCCTACGTGTCGGTGCTGGCGAACGAATACTCTGACGGCCAGGCGCTGCAAGCGTTGAAACTGTTGAAAGAGTATCTGCCGGCCAGCTATAAAGAAGGCGCGAAGAACCCGGTTGCCCGTGAACGCGTGCACAACGCCGCCACCATCGCCGGTATCGCTTTCGCCAACGCCTTCCTCGGGGTTTGTCACTCCATGGCGCACAAACTGGGTTCGGAGTTCCACATTCCGCACGGCCTGGCTAACGCGATGCTGATTTCCAACGTCATTCGTTACAACGCGAACGACAACCCGACCAAGCAGACGGCCTTCAGCCAGTACGACCGCCCTCAGGCGCGCCGCCGCTACGCTGAAATCGCCGACCACCTCGGCCTGAGCGCACCGGGCGACCGCACCGCGCAGAAGATTGAGAAGTTGCTGGCCTGGCTGGACGAGCTGAAAACCGAGTTGGGCATCCCAGCTTCCATCCGTGAGGCGGGTGTGCAAGAAGCCGACTTCCTGGCGAAAGTCGACAAGCTGTCGGAAGACGCTTTCGACGACCAATGCACCGGCGCCAACCCACGCTATCCGCTGATTGCCGAACTCAAGCAAATCATGCTGGATACCTTCTATGGCCGCGAGTTCAGCGAAACGGTGGAAGAGGAAGCGGCTGCACCGGTCGCAGCCAAAACCGCAGTAAAGAAGCCCAAGAAATAACGGTTCCGTGAACCGATGAAAAAACCCGCCGAATGGCGGGTTTTTTATTGCGTCTGGCGCGCGGTTTTTCTTATCCCGCCGCCAAAACGCCTCAGCGGGCACTGGCGGCATTTTCGCCCCTACTCCAGGGAGTGGATCGCCTCTTTATAATGCTTGCGACAGACGGAGACATAGCTCTCGTTACCGCCAATCACCACCTGCTCGCCGGCGTGCATCGCCTTGCCATGCTCATCCAACCGCAACACCATGTTGGCTTTACGCCCGCAGTGACAGATGGTTTTCAATTCCACCAGCTTATCGGCCCAGGCCAGCAAATATTGGCTGCCGGTAAACAACTCGCCGAGAAAATCGGTACGCAAGCCGTAACACAATACGGGAATGTCCAGTTGGTCCACCACATCGCATAATTGCTCAACCTGCGCTTTGGTCAGGAATTGGCTTTCATCCAGCAGCACACAATGCACCGGCTGCTGTTGATGCTCTTGCTGGATCATGGCGTACAGCATCGAGTCATTGTTATAGAGCTGCGCCTGCGAGGATAAACCAATGCGCGAACTGACTTTGCCTACGCCAAAGCGGTGATCGATCTCCGCAGTGAACACCAGCGTGCGCATACCGCGCTCTTGATAGTTATATGAAGACTGTAGCAGCGCGGTGGACTTGCCGGCATTCATCGCAGAGTAATAAAAATAAAGTTGAGCCATGGCCCCGCAACTCCGATGGTATAAGAAATATTCAAAATGTTGATTAGGACGGTAAGTGTACCATAACCCGCCCCCCCGGCTCAGCCCAAAGCGAACGAATATTGCGTTCGCCGTAATAATGCGCTTTCAAGCGAAACATATCGTTCTGTCGGCCTGTTCTTTTTACAGCTATTTACAGGATAATGTATGCCTGTCATCACTATTAATTCTTGCTAATGGTTAAGCCCGGTGATTTGCCCATTAATGCCGACTTGCCCATTCCCTCTCGCTGGCGCTGCAGCCGCGGCGGAGCCCCCCGTCTATTATACGCGAGCCCAATACCGGGCATTTAATCACCTGCGCCGACGCGCCAAGGTTTACTGACGCAATCTTTACCTATATACCCCTATTGTTTACAATGTCTGGCCTGCCGTGGCGTGATTAAGCCCACAGAACTCATTGTAATATTGATATAAATTACTACGATAACTTATCGATGAAAGCCTTGTGATACGCGCCTTTTAAAGCCTGTCTGCTGAAATTTTGACTTAAGCGTGCCAAGGGTAATAGTTAACAGCCCTTCCTATTATTAGTCGGACTGATCCGATTAACGGTTTTTTTAAAGGTAAATTTGAGTATTCAAGCCAATTTGGCTATTGCAGAAAAGAAAAGAGCACTCTATTATTATCGAGACGCCCCCCACCAATATAATTTGAGACTAGGACAATGAGCGAAGCATTAAAGATTTTGAACAACATCCGCACTCTGCGCGCCCAGGCAAGAGAATGCACACTGGAAA
>Ga0256408_1000515_pt1 | contig 28828 bp, 35 predicted proteins | sample PhyAR1_FD_185998 | JGI IMG/M metagenome (GOLD analysis project Ga0256408, IMG submission 185998) | Leaf surface microbial communities from alfalfa plants in UC Gill Tract Community Farm, Albany, California, United States - DLSL A.R1 | ecosystem: Host-associated > Plants > Phyllosphere >...
TTTTGTGCTAATTGATCAGCTTGTACCTGTTTGTTATGGGCGATCATGCCTACCCCACCACCCACGACAAGTAGTACAATCGCTGTTAGTAACAAAATGGTGTGGGTTTTCCCTAACTTCCACCAATTTTTCCTCATTTTCAATTCTCCTTCCAAATATAAAACGTTTTCTCAACGCTAGTATAACGAATCCATCCTATTTCTACAACTAAATACAGAAAGAATAGTTAGTGACAAAACGCTTTTCGAATCACTACTTCGTTATGAATTAACTGAGCAAGCAAATGAGAGTCATGAAATTGTCCTTTTGTCCGACTTTTTTTGCGTTTTTGTTTTTCATCTTCCAATAGCCACGCCAATTCTTCTAATGTATCTCCGGACAAAGAGACCATTTTTCGGTGCAACTGAGTGGTCATTCCCTCACCTTCACTTTCTTCTTAGGTGTAACACCTAAAAATGATAGGTGTTACACCTGTCACAAAATAATTTCTCCGGTATCTAAAGAAATCATACGTCCTTTTTCACTCACAATGCTTGGAAAATCAGCTAAATGCCACTGGAGTACTTTTTTGTTTTTTTCATTTAGTTCAACATCACGCGTGATTTCCTCTAAATAGTTAAATCCTTCTTGTTCACCGCCAATTTGTATAACTTTAATTGTCTGTGCACAAGAATAAGCTAACCAATTTAATTTCCGATAAAAATTTGGTTTTTCCACCTTCATACTTAAATCTACGTACTTTGTTGCCCCTATGAATCTTTCCCATTTTTTCCATTTTTGTAATTCTCCGTTCCTTCCTTTTTCGAAAAAACAAAGTTGTTGGGCAATGACACTACGAGCAGAACGTAGTAAAAATGTATCTTCCATATAATGTTCGATAAATTTCTGCGCCTTTTCGCTATGTAATCGAATTTCATAGCGATTTTTTATATCTACTTCTTCGACTGGTATTTTCTCACGTACTGCAACCTCAAAATTCTTTTGATAAAAACAAAAATAAATTAAACTATTTCTTGTACCAAAATATACTGTAATTCCTTCACTTATTTCATCTTTGTCATTTCTAGTATCTATTACTCTAGATTTTTTAAAAGAAGCGTCAAACAATTCTGATTTTCTTTTTTTTACGACTTCCTCCAAAGAAAAATATTCTACGTAATCATTAATTGCAATATCTATACGTTTTACAACCCCATCAACATACAAACAGCGACCAAAAAAATCTAGCCATTGCTGATCCAATTCATCTAGTATATACTCATAGTTTCGACACCCTTTTCCAGACAATTCGATTAAGATTCCTCGATCATCTTCTTTTTTTGATAGTAGTACGCGAATAGAATCGTATTCATACATGAGCGTATACCCAAATAGTCCAGTTGTTTTTTCAAAAAAATTTTCAAATTTCATTAACAAAACGTCTTCGATAACTCGCTCAATAGAGTGAGAGGGAATCCGTACACGTACGTAATCGAAAATGGCCTCCAGCCCTTCGGTCTGATTCAGCGTGTCATAATATACCATTAACTTTTTATATAGATCATCTGGACATTTCTTTTTTCCATTTTCAATTTTACTTAAAAATGTTTGACTAATTGAAAATACACTTGAAACATCAGATTGCCTCAAACCTAATTTTAACCGAAAATCCTTTAATTCTTTCCCATTTCCAACACACATCACCCCTACATCTATATGTTATACTATTTACAAAAAGGACTGATAACATGCCATACAATTATTACACTTTATCAAATTATTCAATCAACTATAACTCACTATTTAAATTAATAAGAAAAAGTGCTAAAAGAAAAATTTTCCATTCGCTTTTATACACAGAAAAATATTTCAATGAATGGTATCACATTCTAAAAAAAGCAGACCAAGAAAGCTTAAACGTAGATATTTCTTTCGATAAAAACTTATTCGATCAAAATTTCCAATTTCCAATCACTTACAATAAACAGACAATATACATTCATTTCTCAGTATCAGAACTATTGAATTTATTACCTCAAGGTTATGAAGCACAAGCAGACTTTATACCTACAGAGTATTTCCTTCCACCTTACCAAAGACTACTATGGAACCCTATTGATAATTTCAACAAAACTATTCCATTAAGTACTCTACCTGTAATAGCCGTAGAATATTTACATGGATACACTGATTACTTGATTATCGACGGAAACACTCGATTAACCAAATGGACACAAACAAAAAAAGAAATACCTACCGCACTTATTTCTGCTAATTCACTAGTTCAAAACAATTTATTTCCGAGTAAATTTGACAAACTTTATTATGCTTTTCTATATGATATGGTCACATTAGCTGATCTTCGTAGATCAGGTAAATTTTCGGATAAAGCTTTATTAGATATTTCATTTTTAACTACTAACACATGTGGTTTACAATGAGTTTCAAACTTTTTTGTCATCAACTCTATTTTTCTTGATTGTTTGGCAATCTTTTTCAAAAATTAACACATCCTTTCTTAAAGAGGTCATAATTGTAAAAGAAATACTGCAAATTATGACCTCTACATGAAGGCTTCAAATCCAGTCATATCAACGGTTACACCCTCGTTAAGAAGGGAGAAAGTCGGGCAGGTTACCCCCCTATTAGAATATGGGGGTTTCCCCGTGGCGCTATCGCGCCACGCCGTTCTAGCCCTTGTCGCTCAACCGCTCCCACGGGCAAAAATGCCTACGCTCAGCCGCTGTGGGCTTAGCGCCCACTTACGGCATTTTTTCGTACGAACGGATAAAAAAGAATCATTTAATTACTGTGAAAAATCATCTTTTCCTTATTCTATTTTCCCTTTAAATATCCCTTTTCGAGTTGGTAAACTTGGATCTTTTTGCTCAGGAAATTTACCGAATTCAGCAAATACGTCAAAAGAATTTTTATCAATAAACGGAGCGTAAAATTCGCCTACACTTGACGTTCCCGGATCTAAATAGCCTCGACCTTTTTCATTGGTGTTATAGAAGTCTTTTTCATTAGTGGCTCCAGCATTCACCATGTCAAATCCAGTAGGTGAGATTTTCCCAATAATTCCTCTCAAACCCAAATTATCGCGAATTCCACCATCAAAATATTTCTGATCTGGCCGTTGTAACCCTAGAATGAGATATACTCCACTTTGACGGCCTTTTAATGTGATCTGTGTTAATGAACTCAATACTTGCCGTAACTGTTGCATATCTCGTTCGATAGAATCGTAATAAGCAGCCCATTCATCGATAACTAAAAAATAAGGTGCAAAACCAAAATCTTCATAATCTGTTAAACCAGTGGCGGTTTCCATATAAACATACCGTTCATTCATGAGTTCTTCTGCTTTTTTTAGTGCATTGGCAATGCCTCGATCCCAATACACATGATTTTCGAAAACAGGCAGTTTGTTTAATTGTTTTAAATCAGACTTTTTAGGATCACAAATATCTACATGCGCACCCATTTTTAAAAAGGCATACAACAAAGAAAACAAAAAATATGTTTTCCCTCCGCCTGTTCCCCCCACAATTAACGCATGGGGTACGCTTTTTATATCCCACCACAAGTTTTTCATCAATTGAATTTTATTCCCGACAACCTGCATATCTAAAATATTAATCCGATTCACTTTTACATCATGTAAAAATTTATAACAAATAAACCCATTTTCACGAATCTCTTCTGTTAAATCTAATTTAAAGGCTTGTTCTAATTCTTGCCCTTTTTTTAAAAAGTGTTGCTGAAAATTACGCAAATCTAACGGAAACCGAACATAAATATATCCTCCTTTACGCTGATAATAGATTTTGGGAAAATAAGTAATCTTTTCTTTTGTATTCTTTTTCCCATTCGTTGTACTTGAAACTTTTTTCGTCAAATAGTACCGATTATCTATAATCATTCGTGCCAACGTTTGCCGCTGATTCACCCACAGCATAAAGCCATGGTGCAATCGGTTATAACGAAAAAGAAACCCTATTACCAACGCTGGTATACTTAGCATTCCTAAAATTAGTCCTGCTTTCATTATCAGAAAGTTCCAATCATACACCTTATGTTCAATCATTGATCGAACAATTGGATAAATAGTCCGATAACAAAAAAAGCATACCCCAACAAAAAAAGGTAGATACGCTAACAAAAAATAGATTTTAACGATTGAATAATGAAACTTACGTATTTTTATCCCTTTATATTCAAACATTAAATTTCCACTCCATCATACTCTAAAAAAGGAACCAGCATCGTATCATAGTCACTCTCTTTTTCGCTAATTGAAAAAGTAAATCGGGCCACTTCTCCATATCTGTTTTCATAGCAAAAAGTTGATTCATCAGAAGCTAGTGCTTTTTCCCAATAAATCTCATACAAACGATCCGTACTTTTTTCACGTTCTCCAAAAATTTCTATAAAATCTACTTCGAAACGAGTAAATGCTTGTAAATCAGGTCTTACACTCATACAGATTTAAGAAAGGGAAACTTAGACTTTCCCTTTCTCTCCTTTTTCAGTCGATTTTGAAGAATGGTTTGGTGCAGATACTTCTGATTGAGAAGAAAAATTTTTTACTTTGTGAATCCCTGTCGCAACAATGGAAAAACCAGTATAGGCATTATTAGGATTCGTATCTCCTGACGGTAATTGCGCCCAAGGCTCCGCAAATTCTACTCCTTCAATTTCCACTAAATCTCCAAATTGGAAAGAAGAAAGATCAACCTCAGGTGGTAAATCTACATTGAAAGTTTGGTGTTGCTCTTCACTGGACAACTCAATACTTTGTAAACGAATAATATCCGTTCGTTTCCCTTCTTCATCACGTTCAAATTTATCACTACGTTTTGAAATAAAGGTTACTTTACCAACCGTTTCGTTAAATAGAAAAGGAATCTTATTTTCTTGAAAAATAATTGGTTTTTCTTTTGCCATTATACAGTTCCTCCAACAATTTCTATTTGATCCGCTTCAACAAATAACCGTGGTCGTACACTCGTTCTTCCTTCTGCTTCACTAAAGAACGGCATTGCCTTAATTACGATTTTTGGCCGAATTAAACGTACTTCTTGTTGATAAAAATCCCCTTTTATTGCTCCTTTTACAGGGACTTTTACTGTAAACGAACCGTCAGCTGTCACCACTTCATATACTTCATGAGAAACAACAAGAGAACGTGTACGTCCTCTGTTTTTCATTGTTCCAATGCTTTCTACATGCGTTTGAAACAACATCTTTCCTAATGCCTTTTCTGGCAATACCACATGCGTTAACGCCATACTTTTCCCTCTTTCTTTGATTATTTTTTTAAATAAAAGAATGTCTGTACCCCGTTGGTTGTATACTTATACGTCCTATGCATACGGGGATACTTTAGTAACCAACAAACAATGATTAATCGTAGATGATTACTCCAAACAATTGGACGTAAAGTTTGTTTCGTACGCTCAATATTATATTTGCGTTCCAATTCCACCAAGGTAAAAGAACGTGGGTGGTCTTGCATCGCAAGCAGGAATTGTTGTAAAAAAGTAACAAGTTCTTCCCTCATGAACTCCTCCTGTTACTCACGGTTGTTCGCTCGTATCCTGGCAAACAACCAAGATATGGAGGCTTCTTCGCACACTCACTATGCTATGTTGCATGCTTCACCGAGTTGTTCCATATCTTGATACCCATACCCTCAAGTATGTTCCATGTAGTATCATCAACAGCCGTCTCCCGCTGATTCGAGCACCGTCACACAGGCGCAATCACCGCACAAAAAAGCAAAACAAGCTTGTTTTTTCTCTTGTTTTATACTACAATATGATTACTCGGGTCATATTGCACCATGTACTTTTTTGAAAGGAATTTTTATCGATTGTCCATCTCTTTTCAACAATCTAAAAATTCTATTCAGTTTTCAAAGAGCTAGATTAAGTGAGTAGAGGAAATACCAATAACTTAGTTCTTGAGAACAAAAAAAGGAGGGATCACTTTATATGTGATCCCTCCCAAGTTTTATCCTTTAGCCTACTTTACAACCATTCGACAGCTAAAAAAGAAACTTCGACAATTTAGGTGTTACACCTGTCAATTGTAAGTAAATTTTGTTATACTGTCTTTGTTGTAGCTTCGGCTATAACATTGGGGAGTCGCACACTAAAGTATGGTTTAGTGTCAACCTTCTAACGCTCGAACAGGTTACCAGCCTGTGATGTTAGGGGGTTGCTCCTCTTTTTTTATTTTCAACGAACCAATTTTTGAGGTATTTCCCTCAACTCGAGAAAAGCGTACCATGGTTTATTGAAAATAGCAACTATTTTCTTAAAAAATTTTAATACGAACAAACGTTCGACGTTTGTTTAAACATAGTATAACTTTATTAAATAAACATGTCAATAAAAAAATGTATGCGCATTCACATAAAATAACCCGCATACATTCTTTCCCAATTTTTCTACTCTCAAATCAAGGAAAATTCTTTCAAGCAATTTTCTCCTTTTTCCTTCTATTCACATAATTTCAAAAAGAGATAACCTTATTGATCGATGGTTATACCTCATTACCTAGTTTTAGTCTTTTAATGATATAGAGGTCACTAGAACACCTATACAAAAAATAGCGGTAGAAAACCGAACAACTACTAGACAATTAAATCAGTTGTTCGGTTATTTTGTTTAACTTTCTCAATTTTAGTCGATTGATTTCACAATAAAAGGTTTCTATAAATATTTGATTGGTCTCAATGATTTCTTTGCCAGAATAATCGCCACTTTTGTACATTCGAACTGCAACATCTAGTTTCTCTTATGGTATCTTAAGACGTTCAATCGCTCCTCCACGTTTTTTACTAGCTTCGATTTTTTCACAAATCGATCAGCTAATAGGTTACGTTCTAGTTTTGCAATCACACTTATCATTTGTAACATAACCTTGCCAGTAAAGATTTTTATAGTTTTTTTGAGGTTATTTCTAATGGATAAAGAATGTTGCTTCATTTGATACGCTGACCCCGGTTCTGCTGCATAGTTTATTTTTAAGTCATTGTCTGGTAAAATAGCTATATATACTCAATACAAAAAACTTCCCTATAAAAGGTTAAAATACTAAAAAATAGATAGGAGCAAATAAAATGAATCGATTAAAAATTTTTAAAGACACATTTATATTTACTCTATTTGAAACAACAATATTTTTTTTAGGAGGAGTTATATTTTCATTATTTCAGAACGATTTTTCAAAACTAGGAAGGATCACTATTTTTTATTTCTTCGGTATGTGGATTTTTAATATATGCTTACAAAAAAGAGAAAAACGTTAATGTTTTAGCATATATTAACCACAACTACCTAAAGCCCCTACAAAAGCTCCCCAAGCAGCCCCCAAAACTCCTCCTGTTACTCCGCCTAAAGCTCCTAAGGCAGTACCTTTTCTACAACTATCAATTTGCCTCTGAGAGGGTCTTTTACCTCCCCAATAAACACCTTGAACATCCATATTATCTCTCTTTTGAATAATATGTGCAGCTGGATTAAACATGTCAATAGAATTTTCTGGCTCAAGGTCTAACAAAGTAACCTGCTCAGTTTGAGCTTCGTCTGCAAAAACTGAAGTAAAATTCCCAAACGTCGATACTCCAACAATCCCTAACGCAACAAATAATACAATCTTTTTCATAATTTTCCTACTTTCTTTATTAATTTTATACAAGATAAAGTATATCATAAAAATTTATCTGACAATAGGTATCATTAATCATTTAACCATTTTGACAAGTCCTCGTTTGTTTTGCTATCGTACTTCTTCACTGTACCGTCATTATTTAAATAAATTAGAGCAGGTACGGTTATTACTTCATATTTTTTTCGAATATTTTGAATCTCTTTATCTATTTGCGTATTCTCCGTATCTAGATACTCAATTAACAATTTATTCCTTTCTGCTACCTCTTTCAAAAACGGAACAAATTTTCTACAGTATGGACAAGTCCGACGACCAAAATAAATAAATCTTTTTTTATTGACGTTACTTTCTAAAAGTTCTTTAGCTGTTATTTTGCTAAAATTTTTTACTGTAGCGTCATACAGTTCATAATCATTCTTTTCCTTGCCTGACGAACTTTTAACAACTCCTGTTTTGTTTTTATCCACTTCTATGCTTTTGGGTTGATTTTTATTTTCTCCTACACCACAAGAACTTAAAAAAAGAATAAAAATAACTAATAAGAAGCCTATATTATTTTTTTTTTTTGGATAAAAAACGCCTCCTTTCTAAAATCAGCTTATCATTTGAGCGTTTCTTAGTACAAGAAATACCATGTAATTTCTAAGTTTTACTTTGATTGAACAAGTAAAACTACTTACAGAGATAACCCTTTACCTCGTTTTCTTTCTTTTGCTTGTTGTTTACTCTGTTTTCAAGACTTACTATCCATTGATTATTCAAACGTAAAAGCCTTATTCTCTAGCATTTGTTCTTAAGATAGTTGAAAGTATTCGTTCGAAAACGCCACTTGACATATACTTGCCGACAAACTTCAAACTCATAACATCCTGTTTCTCTACTGTAAAACGGGGCTTCTAGAAGGTAGAAATGTGGGTTCAATGATATTACTACCTTTTTTGAATTCGTATCTGGTGGTAAAAACAACGTCCCTTTTTCGTCAATAAAAAAAATTCTACTTTAACAGCATTTCTTTTTTATGTTTCACTGCTGCTATTTTCTATGTGGGTGTTACAGTCGTCTCATATAAATCAGACATTCTGTATATATATCTATAAATTAGAAAGAATATGATTATATTCTTCTCAAAATCAAAAAAACACTTGTAAATAACGCCCCGGAATGTCTAACTGATTGTTGTGCGTTTTGGTGTTGGGCATAGTTGTACCCTATTTTGACAATTAAAAAAAAATCATCAAAACAGAGTACAACCTGTCAATAGCCTAACGTCATGCCGACGCCTTGGAGCCACTAGTAACATTTCTCATGAGTTGGTGTTTACACACATTGTCATTCCCTACAACCAAACAGCCCAATTGTAGCATTAAATGACAACTACCGTTCCTTTCGAGAACCTGTTTGCCACCCTGACCTTTAATGGTAGTCACCACCCTTAGGACACAAAGTCATGAGAATAACCTTTGTTCTTGTCCGCAACACCATTTTATAGAATCGGCTGGTATATGACCTGTCCCTTTATTCCCAGTAAAAACTGGCAAGAGTTTGTCCTCTCTTGTGGTAAAAAAGTCTACCAATATCTCACTTATTGTGATATACTAATAGCAACTTAAACAAACTTTGTTTTGTTGATTTGTTTTATATTGTTTTGTTGCTATTCACGAATTGGAGTTCGTGGGTAGCTTTTTTTTATGCAATTTTTTGTTTACCTTTTAAACAAAAAAAGCATAGCTTAAAATAATGCCCATGTAAATAGATTTTCTAAACTGGTATTATTTAATACTTGAATACTTGAATACTTGAATACTTGAATACCTATGAATACTTGAATACTTGAATACTTGAATACTTGAATACTTAATAGGAAAGTATGAACAAAAGTATATTTATCAAGTATTTTTATCTTTTTTACTTTTGAATACTTGAATACTTGAATACTTGAATACCTGTATACTTGAATACTTGAATACTTGAATACCGTTTGACATTCCTAAAAAATTCTGCTAAAGTATTCATTAGAAAGAAATATAGACGGAGGTATTGATATGACAGCAAAAATAATAACTTTTGGAAATTTTAAGGGCGGTACAGGAAAAACGACTAATGCAACTATGGTTGGTTATGAACTAGCAACAAAAAATAAAGCTACGTTATTGATTGATCTTGATCCACAAGCAAATGCGACAAATTTATATTTAAAAACAAAAAATAACCTTGATAATAAAGTTACTAGTTTTAATTTAACTTTAATGTCAGCAATTCAAAAAGAAGAACTACAATCTGCCATTATTACTATTAAACCAAATTTGGATATTCTCCCTTCATCAGCAGATTTTTCTTTATATCCTAGATACATGGAAAAAATTTCAAACTACAATGAACGAGTTCAATATTTAAACCGTTTAATTACTCCTTTAAAAGAAAGTTATGATTACATCATTATTGATATTCCCCCAACCATTAGTTTAATTACTGATAGCGCACTTTATATGAGTGATTACTGTATTATCGTATTGCAAACACATGAACGCTCTTTACAAGGAGCAGAAGCTTTTGTTAATTATATACAATCTGAAGTAATTGATAGTTATCATGCACCAACACTAGAAATATTAGGCATCTTACCTGTTCTATTAAAGAATGGAGCACCAGTGGATATGACTACTTTAGAAAACGCTAAATTAATCTTTGGTGAAGATAACATATTTAAAACTACCATTAAAAATATGGAACGGCTAAAACGATATGATCTTACTGGTATTACAAATGAAGACATGCACGACAAAAGAGTATCACATACGTATAAAGTAGTAACCGAGGAAATTTTATCAAGAATCGAGGTTTTCGAACATGAATAAACTTGTACAAAGTAACCGAAATAAAAAAAATACTTTAGATAGAGGCATGCCTATAAAACCTTCTGAGACCTTCAAATTGGAAGAAATAAATAAAACATCTATTAAAGATATATACACGCCAAAACCTGCTAGTATCAAAGTTGATACTGAAATTCGTGATAAAATTAATGCACTTTCCTTAATAGGGATAGGAGAAAATCAAAAAGAAGTCATCAACAGAAGTTTGACAATATTGATCGAATCTTTGACTGAAGAACAGCAAAGAACATTTAAAAACCAATACGAAGTGCTTAATAAACGAACAACTTTAAAAAAATAATTACATTGAAGGATAAGATGGCACTAGTCTTTTATTACTTTCAAAATATCTTCTCTTATTTATCAGAGGGTGTACAACATTTGCATTCTTTTACAGAAAGGAAGACATCAGTTTATGATAGTGGCTATTATTTCTATGTTATTTGCTATTAGCTTTTTCATTGTACTTGGTATTTATTTATTTTCTCTTGTATGGCAATTGATTTATCCAATAATCAAAATTATTTACATTCCTATTCAACTAATATTTCTTATTGGTTTAACACTATTGAAATTCTCTATCTATGTTTTAACGTTCATATACATTATGTACCAAAAGTCCACACAAACCGACCAAAACAAAAGAACAAACTTTTATTCAGATACGTATCATAGAGAGAAAAAAACAGACCAGAGCAAATGGCATCAAGAAAATAAAAACAAAACCAATAAAACACAGGAAGACTTCTATAAAAATTACACTTGTACGCAAACCTATAATGACCCGTTAACCAAGTACCGACAAATTTTAGGGTTAAATAAAGAAGACAATCAAAAAGAAATAAAACGGCGTTACCGCGATTTAGTTAAGAAATATCATCCTGATAAAAATAGTGATCCTTCAGCAAACATAAAATTCAAAGAAATAGTAGACGCTTATGAGCATTTAACTAATTAATAGATTATCCTAGCTAATTCTTTTCAAAAATGATATACTACAAATGAAAAGAGAGATATGCATGAACATACCTCTCTCGTGTAGACCGTTTAAAGCGGTAGCCAACTTTACTTAAAATTGTAACCAGTAAACCGACTAAAGTTTATGACTGGTTACTTTTTTTTGTCGTTATTTAGCACTGCTACAATCAAACCGATTAATGCAATCGTAAACATACCAAAAGCAAAAATCGTCTGAATTGTTTCATATGCAGACAAAAAGGCATTTCCTTTCCAAAGATTTTAGTACTTACATTCATAAGCACCACCACCCTTCAAAGATAGCCACCGCCATAAACTTCCTACAAATTTATTATACCATAGTACTAAACGTTACTTAAGCACTTATTGCTCATTATTTAAGTAACGATATAAAGTAGCAGGACGAATTCCTGTCATCTCTTTTATTTCTTTAATAGAATATTCTTTCGTATGATATAACCGAAGGGCTCGTTCCATATCCTTCTGATTCACTTTTGGGCGGCCTCCTTTTCGTCCTCTGGCTCGCGCACTAGCTAGTCCTTCATTGGTACGTTGAACAATCAAATCTCTCTCAAATTGACTAAATGCTTGAAAAACAGTCATCATTAGTGTTCCTTGTGGGGTCGTTGTGTCGAAATTTTCTTTTAGTGAAAGAACGGAAATCTCTTGTTCTTGGAAATAATTAATCAACTCAATAAGATCTTTTGTTGAGCGGCCTAGTCGAGAGAAACTTTCAACAATTACCATATCACCTGCGCGCGCTTTATCTTTCAATCGATTCAATTCAGGCCGATTTGCTTTCGTTCCGGATAGTTTTTCAGTAAGAATTTCATCACAAGCTTGTTCCTTTAACAAATCAAGTTGTCGGGATAAATCTTGCCCTTTTGTACTTACTCGAGCATAACCAAATCGTTTCATTATTTTCTTCACTCCAAATTCCTTTTTCGGTGTTTCAGCTGTTCAATAACCAGGTCATAGAAGGCTACTTCAGATAAAAGAAGGAGGTCTTGTCCTTTTTCAATCAATTCATATGCCGTTTGTTCTTTTACTGTATACGCTGACGTTTCAAAGAGTGACTTTGTATAATGACCACAAACAAGCAAATCCGTTTGTTTTGTTACCGTTGTTTGACAACGTCCCTCTAAAGCACAAACTAACCCTTGGGCTTGTTTTCGATTCATTGTTTGCAAAGTGCCTGTAAAAACGACGGTTTTATTTTTTAATGACAAGGTATCCTCCTCCTTCTTTTAACTGTTCCTTCAATCATATCATAAACGGAAGTATTTAGTAAATTGAATTTGATATAAGTTATGAGAAAAGAGGAATCCCCTAATAAAAGGATTCCTCTTTTTTATTCGTTGCGTAGTTTTGAAGTCTCATAAACCATCGTTTTTGATAGTGATAATTACTTCTAACATTCATTACTACCGGATATCTTGTTCTAACACCCACTTGTTAATTCCTGAAAGAAAATAAGCTAATTTTGAATTAGAGCGTCTGAAGGGTTTTACTTTCAACGCGGTATATTGCTTATTTCTTACATTCATTGGAATCACTTCTCCAGTTTGGTAGTGAGTAGCATTCGATAGTAGAGTAACGCTCTTATTAAGCAACGGGGTAGGGAACTCTTTGACATCTTGCTCTAATACCCATTTATTTATATTTTCTAAATAATAAGAGACTTTAGAGTTTGATTGTGAAACACTTTTCACGTCTTTGATGATATACTCTTTATTTTTTGAATCTGTAGGGACTTTTTCTCCAGTTTGGTAGTTTGTAGCTTTTGATAACAAAGTAACAATTTTCCCTATCATTGCAGTATTTATTGGTTCTTTTCTAAAATTAATACCTGAATATTTCCACGAATAAACTTCTTCATTCAATTTCCAGTTACTCATATCTTTTTGATTGGTTAACATTATTTTTTGCCACCAAGGGTTCCAAAAATAGTAATAAGAATCCAAATGGTTGTCTTTTGCTAAGATATACCCAATGATAGTAATTCCATGTGATTTTGCAGGGTTCAACTTTTGAGTAACGTTATCTAACGTAACATATACTGGTGCCTTTTTATCAATTTGTGTTTGAACTTCTGCTGGTGTTAATCGACTATTTTTTATATCTAAGGTATACCCATATTCCTTTTGCATCGTTTGAATCGTATGTGCAAAAGGTTTACTAGTAATATAATCACCATCTAACAACTCTTGTTCTGAAGCCATAGGAAAAGTTTTTTTAATCAATGTCTTCGCATTGGTTACAACTTTCCCTTCTGTTGAGTTTATCATTGTAGCTAAAGAAAAAAAGGTACACCAAGGCTCTGCTGTTTGTGTTTCTGTAATCATCCAATTAGGAATAATATTTCTAGTATAGTCTGGAACGGTATCATCTGGAACAGAACGTTTTTTTCTAGTAAGGTTGTCTGTCTCTTTTTTAATATCAACTGCTTGTTCACGACTTGGTTTTTCTATAAACAAAAGATGATGACTCTCAGTATCAAGTTTCAAAGAAAAACTAGTATTTTCTGTCGTTGTCATTAGATTATTTAACTGCTCAACAAACTGACTAGAAATTGTTATTAACGGTGTATTGTTTACAAAAGAAATTTCTAATATCTCATTAATAGTTTTTGTTTGCTTTTCAACAATAGGAAAATAAGCGGTTGGATTATCCGTCTCATTAGTTAAAGTAAACGACTGACCCAAGTAAAAATCCTCTGCATTTAAAGGTTCAGCATTTTCCACTGCAGATAAGTTTTCAAAATAAAATTTCCATTCTTTTTGTGCCTGAACCTTCAATTCTGATGATACTTCAGCCGTTTGAATGTACAATGAAGAATTATCCCCACCCATTGCAGATGTATTAATTCCAAATAAAAGACTTGTTAAAAACAAGACTAACCCTAAAATATATTTTTTCATTTTCCTTTCATCCTCTTTTACTTAAGAATAATCATTCCTATGAATGTATAATCTTTCTGCGGTGTATTATTCACGGAAAAATCTATAACCATTAAATTAGTTTTATTCGACAAGGTAGTTATGTTAGAAGGATATACGTAATTAGACATCCATATCCCTGTGCTCATAAAAGACTCTTTAATATTTTTACCGTCTGGAGCGACGTATACATATCCATGCGCCACAACCAACAAATACGGTTCCATCCAATCAGCTTTATTTGGTTGATAACAAAGCAATACTGGGTGATCTTTATCAATTTCAGTCTTTATCTGATTAAAATTTAGTTCATTTTTTGTTGCATCAATCCATTCCATATTTACCCCAATAGAAGTAGCATAGCGAATGCAATTTTTAATAGAAGCAGAAGCATTAGTTAATTCTTTATCCGTTTTTTTAGGATATACAAACTTAAGTAAAGTTTTCGCTGAAATATCTTTTCTGTTTGTTTTAAAGTTTAATACTTTAGCAAATGAATGCTCAATCCCTTGTAGATCGTAATGTTGATCATTTGTTTCGAAATTGGCTAGATTTTTCATTTCAGGAGCAGCATTAACTGTAAATCCTGATCCTAAAAATATTATCATAAAAAAAACACTTATAACTTTTTTCATTTTATTCTCCTGACATTCTTTTTAAGATTTGAGAACCCGATATATGAAAGTATAACCAATAAAGCACCTGACAATATGATCAATACAGAAGATATATTAACAGACCAATTCCCTTTCATTGTATAAGAGGTTAATAAACTAAATATTCCTAATACCACACTAACTAATCCTAATAGAAACAGTAGAATCAAAAAAATATACACAAAAATTTTAATTTTTCCTGAATATTTCTGATGATTATGTTTTATTTTAAATAAAATATAAATAATTAAAAAACTTAAAATTATAGAAATTATTTCAACCATTTATGTTCCCCCTTTTTTACCAAGCTTCTAAATACCCATTGTTAGGAATTTTGTCAATAGAGTCTAACCAATCAGCAAAAGCTTTACCAGGATCAACAAGCGCACCAACAATTTTACTTGCTGCTTCTCCAGCAAATACGCTAGCTGCAAATTTAAGTCCTAATTTTTCTAATTCATCTTTTAATTTAGTTAATACTTTTTTTGGATGAATTTTTTAGCAGCTTCTTTGCCCAATACTTTTACCATTTACTAATTGATCCATATCCAGCTAATATAAGTTTTGAAACACCTGTACTAAAACATAAACAGCCTTATCTTGTAAGTAAGTTTTTACTCCCTTGTTCCTATTTTTTAAAATCTTTAATAAATATCGGAATCAATTTTTTAACAAACTGTTTTTCGGCACCTTTATCTAAAGATTTCCCAGTCTTTATTAGCTAATTTTTATATAACTTGTCATTGAATATAATTTTTTTGTAGCCGATTCCTTTATAGGAAAATAACAATAGGATTGAAGCTACCATTAAAGTATGAATATTTTTAAACCCTACACTCATAAAATAAGCATACAAAAGGCTAATACCACCAGTAAAAATACACAAAATCGATAAAATAAAGGCAAGTTTTATAAGAGAGTAAAACTTTGTTTTGATTTTTTCATTAAGAATTCCCACAGCAGAAACTATAACCGATGCTATAAAAGTCATTAGTATTAAACCTGTTATGATAAGCATTTCCCTCTCCTTATATGGCAATTTTCATTAGGTAAGCTCAATATATCCATTGTTAGGTATTTTATCACGTGAATCTAGAATTTCTGCTATTTTTTTCCCAGGACTCAGTAAAGAAGTAACAATTACACCAACAATTTCGTCCTTTAAATAATCTTTAGCCCCTTTTATGCCTAATTTTTCGGTTTCTTTGATTACTAGAGGAATAAGTTCTTTCTTTACAAATTTTTTAGCTCCCTCTTTACCTAACGCTTTTACCATAGTTGACACTGATCCGAAACCACTTACAATTAAACCTATGTTAATTGTCGTATCTAAAACGGTACCTAAAAAATCTACAGAAATTAACCCATGACCTCCACCATTTCTATATTGAACTATAAATCCTTGCATAGAATTTGATAAAAATAGTTTATATCGTTCTCTAGACATACCACCGGTGTCACCACTTTGACAAGCAATATCGTATTGTAAGTCTAAAATTTTATTATATAATTCTAACTGTAAAGAAGTCATATTTTTTTTGTTAAAATCAGTTTCAAATAATGAGACTCCTTTATATTGATTTGCTAGTTCATTCATTCGTTGCTCTATTACATTTGAATTAGAACTTGCTTGTAACTGAATGTTTTCTTCATTAGCATAAACAGTTGCTCCCGTATATAAAACTGGTGTGAGCCCCATAAAGATTGCAATTCCTGCAGACAAAAAAATCATTTTCTTCAAAATAGTACCTCCATGTATTTTATTTAAGACAAGTATATAAAAAATTTTTTTATTATCTCATACTTATTGACAAAAAGCCTCAATACCAAAAATAACACCAATACTACAAAAAATGTAACCTTATCAAAACTTATAATCCTATTGTAAACACCTACTTCCTATTTTATTTTTTACTAATAAATGAATATTATAATGTAATCGTTTTATTTTCAAATGATATCCCTCAAACATTCAAATAAAATTTTCTCAAACAATTCCGTAGCTTTTATAACCATCAAGAATTACAACTTTTACTTAAATTCTGTTCTCTAACTTACTATTTAGGTTTATATATTACTTTTTTAACAAAAAAAAGCTCCCTAAAGAGGGAGCAAACAATTCATACATTCTGTTGATAAATAACTAACCTTTACATTTTTTCAGTTTCTATAAGAACGTAGTCGCCATAGTGAAGTTTATATTCTCTCTGGCAATGTTCACAACAGAGAGTCTCGTATTTTTCATATACTTTGGTCGCACGTTGACCGCAATCACAGTCAACATAATACACTACACTCGCCTTGTGAAATAACGTAATCTCAATTCCCATATAATCGTATTTTTTTCTCATTATCTTACTCCTTCTACCTAAATCTTTTTAATATTCTTGCTTTACTGTATTATAAGTCATTTCTGTAATCTTGCCATCTTTTATTGTAGCCAATAACAAAAAACGGACATTCCTCCCGCTTTGATTGCAATCCAATACTACCGCGTATTGATTCTCTTCCGCTTGATAAATTTTTGTTACATTCCCAACACAAGACAATTGTACCGCAGTTTTTAAATCAATGGCATTTTTCTTTTGACATTCCGCCGTCATCAACTTCTTTAGCTTTTCATTTCGTTCATTGATACTATGATAGTTGGCATACGCTTCTCCAAATGCTTTAACTATCTGCATATCAGCCGTTTTACCATTTTTATCTTTTGTCTCATTTTCTGACGTTGAACAGGTCTCTTCCGTGTGCATTGAAGAATCCTCTTCTGACGTTTTTAATGACACCACACTGGAAATTGAAGAAGTTGATTCACTTGTTTTTTGTTTGACTACCTTTTTTTCTTTACCAATAGACAAAAAAATAAGAACGATCATCAGCAAAACAAATAGACCCCCTAAATATACTTTTTTCATTTTGTTCCTTCCTTTCTCACAAGACTTATCACGTGCGGAAATTCTCTTCCCCATTGCCGATTGTATTTTTCTACTGTTTGTCCTTTTTCAGAATTTTGTTCATACGTAGTATAATATCCATTTCCATCTACACTAGCAATCACTGCCGTATGTCCATACTCACTCGTCGCAAATCCACCGGTACCAAAATTGATCACATCCCCAGCTTTTATATCAGAGTACTTAGGAGATTGAATAACTGACCAATGGAAGTGCGGCCAATCATAATCACTGCCAATTTGGCTCGCATACAAATGACCTGTATTCATCATTTCAGGCCCTCCCATAACACCTACATAATAGGCAGTAAATAGCGATAGGTAACTCTTTGAAGTTCGTTCTCTTAGCTATTGAAAACAAATCGCTTCTCTAAGTTTTCCCCCGCTCCACACCGTACGTGAGACTTTCACCTCATACGGCGTTCCAACTTCTTCTTTTCAGTAAACCTCAGTTAAATTACATTTCTTACGAAATTTATTTAGTTTCTTCAGTTGTATTCCATTTAACTGAAGAAGGGTTAAATACTTCGCTATCGTTTGTTTGTTCTGAGAATGAATCAAGCTATGGATCCATTCATGCACAATAATTAGGTTTTGAAACTCGTCGGTTCCTCCCAAACTCTTTGGCATAACATGATGACAGTGTGCATATTCTGCTTTCACAAAGTCCCCTGTCACAGCACATTTTCCGTTTTGCATTGAGTATTTGGAGAGGCGATTGTCCATGTACTCCATCGTGTATTTTTGTCGGTTACTTTTACTTGTGTACTTAAGGAGTTTGTAGAGTTCTTTCGATACGTCCGTTCCAATTTGCTTATGAATAAATTTCCTTCCTTCTTCCGTATAACTATTTGTTCTGGGACGAAAGTTTATCAGTAACTTCCATTGAATATCGGAGATTGGATACAAGTAAGTTCCCCTAATACAAAATGTTTTACGTCTACTTTTATACTGCTTAGTAAACGAAGGTGGTGGACTTCTTGGCGGTTCATATTTCCCTAACTTCTTCAAACGATTATAGGTCAGATATAAGAGAGCGAATGATATTTTTGAAAAATCATTACTAACATGTGTGGCATATTTGTAATAGTTATGAACCCCTAGAATATAGGAATTATAGCGCCACACGTTTAGTCGCGTTGGGCTCTTTTGAATTTTCTTAATCAGTTCTTTTATCTCTTGTTTGATTATCTTTTGTTTCTTTTTAGAAACGTGTGTGATTGCGACGTATTTATTTCTTTTGGGCATTGCTTTTATTTCAAAACCTAAAAATTCCGAAGAACGTTTTCGAAGATTAGTAATTTTAGACTTTTCTTGCGATACGTCCAATTTTAATTGTTTGGCTAGATAATTTACTACTCCGTAATAAATTCTTTGTGCCCATTCGTAACTTTTAGTGAATATCTTAAAATCGTCTGCATACCTTACAATAAACATTTCCTTTAACTTCGTATTTCGCTGTCCCGTATATCGTGAATCTGGATTTGCATACTTGTGATTCGTTTGAAATGTCTCCCACTGATTGCTTATCCACCAATCTAAATTATTTAGAACAACGTTAGATAGTAACGGTGATAAGATAGCTCCTTGCGGAGTTCCTTTTCGTTGAGTACCCAATTTAGAAATTGGAGCTTTCAACATTTTAGCTAGTATCGCCAACACTCGTTTATCCGTTATTCCTATTGTATAAAGTTGATGAAGTAACTTCCGATGGTTCACATTATCAAAGAATCCTTTTATATCAATATCAACTACGAAATGACATTGATTTGCATTAATTAAGTGGTTACACCGTGCAATCGCATGGTGTGCTGAACGGTTTGGGCGAAATCCGTAGGAATGTTTATGAAATTTTGCTTCACAAATTGGTTCCAATACTTGTTTAATCATCTGTTGAATCAGTCTATCTCTCATCGTAGGTATCCCTAGCGGACGTGTCTTTCCATTTGGTTTCGGAATTTCTACACGTCGAACAGCATTAGGAGTATAATTCCTTAGAGATTGTCGTATTCCAGCAATAAAATCGTCTTGATTTACTACTTGATAATCACTGATTGTACATTTGTCTACTCCCATGGTTTTAGATCCTGTATTGGATTTAATTACTCGATAAGCAAGTAGTATATTATTTTTAGAAGCAATAATTTCATATAAGTTTATCCCAAAAGTTTTGTTTTCCAGACTACATTTGTATAACCAATCAAAGGTAGCCTGCATATCGTAATATTCGTTATAACGTAATCGTGTACTCACTGGCGGATTTATCTCCTAACGGTTGTTAGTCCCGCCCTCTTACCAGACCTTGTGAGTTTCATTTAACTGTATTTACTTTTCAAAGAACAAGCCTTGGGACTATCCCTCCGTGTACTTTCATACATTTCAACGGTACTGTGTCCCTACTCTCACGAGAATTAAGAAATTTCGAGTGACTCTTATATTCAACACCCCGATTAACAGTCGTTTTGTTAGGTGTTTCTCGCTTTCCACGTTCCAATAATTCTAGCTTTGCATATATCCTTAGGTGCTTACTTTAGGCCTGAGCAATTATAAGGTCGGTTGTTCCTTATCCCGAGTTTCATAACGGCACATTCTTACTTCTCGGTATCGCTCGTTGCGTACGCAACCCTTATTTTTCAATAAGTCATGCTTATAGACCCGTACATTCGCAAGTTCGTCAGTTCCTTTGGAACATTCTCACCCTAGATACTTTATAGCGTCCCGGCATATCCTTAGCCCTATAAACTGTACAATTTACTTAGGCTTTGTTCTGCCGACTTCACCTAGCTTCACACCCTGAGATTCTGCTAAACCTCAACGCATGTAGGAGTATCAGACTAGTTGTTTCAGCCAACATGACGGCTTTCATTCCAACTATCAAATTATTAGTTATCATTAATTTTTCAAAATTAACGCTCCCATTTCGTGTCTATGCACTTATAGGGAAACGTGTCGCACGTCCATAACATTGACCACCATTCACTTGTTGCCCTACTATGTTTTCAAGACAATCAATCTTTCCCCCACTAATAGTTCCGCCTCCAGTTGTCAAGCGAAGATACCAATTATTCGCACTAGTTTTCCGTTTTAATTGTTCAACAGGATTATCTTTTGTTCCTGCGCGCTCCCATAAGTTAAGAATATCTATAGCTAATTGATCAACTGACTTTTGTTTGGACATACGTTGCAATAATTCACTATCTGCTCCTTCAGCATTCCACGCAAAATCCACTTGAATAGTTGTTGTTTTCCAGTCCTTTCTTTGCTCTTTCGCTATCTGTAATAAATGTACACGACGCCCAGAATCCCACTGACCCAATCCAATAGCGTAGCCACCCACAGCCGCATTGTAAGCACGAGCATCATCGAAAGGTAAATCCCCTTGGATTTTTGCAGGATTCAATCCACTTTCACACTCTAGATTTCCAATCCACGCAGCAGCGAATTCTAACGTACCTCCGTGGCCAGTCACATAATCTGCCACTTCCTTAGCCACACGTTCCTGAGCAGTTTGCGGTTGAAATCCAGAACTTCCTGTGTCCGTACCAAAAAAACCTAAAATTAGAAAAAAAGGAATAAGGAATAATCCGGTAACCGCGATTATACCAATTAAGTATTTTTTCACACGAATCTCCTTTCCATAAAAAAAGCACTGCCTCGTAGGCAATGCTTCATTTATACGACTATTATTCAGAATCTTTTTTCTTTTGTTTTGGACGAAGTTCGTCTTTTACTTGATCGTCTTGTCTTAATTCTTCTCCAGAAGAAACGTTATAATTTGTCGCCCATGGCTCAGGTTTGGGTCGATTCTCATGAAATTTAGTCGAATAATACAGCGGTTCTCCTCTTAATTTTGCCAAACGCTCCTCAAAAGATTCAGTTGCTGAACTCAACGAACTCGTCCTTTTGAATTGTGCTTCTTTCACTTCTCGTTTATGATTTGTTGGCTCTTCATCTGATTCTGTCGCACGTATATCGTTTTCGACCTCTTCCATACGGACAGAATCTACAGGCGTATCAGGACTATTCACTAACCCATTTCGATCGAACGCTTCAAATTGTCCAGCCAAAAACGCATTTGTCAGTTCTGACACCCGATCATTTACAGCTTCTTTTGGACGATAACCTTTTACACGATCGACTACTTGTCCTAATTTAGATTCTTGATATTTATCTACCACACCATCTTTCACTGTTCCAGCCAAACCACGTTCATTCATATAGCCCATTTTATGAGCAAACGCCTGTAAATGATTGGGTGAATGAGCCTCTAAATCATCAGCAGCTTGTAAAGCGATATTATCCGCATATTCATTTTTTCCTTGAGCAAGTTTCACAGAAGGAGTAATTTCTTTTGGCGTTGAACCAGGTACGTTTACCTCTGTACGTCCATTTTCTTTTTGATTCTTTTTCGTTATTCCTCCCTTTATAGGCAATCCATTGACTTTCCCTTGTGCAATGATCGACTTAAACCAATGGAAGTTCTTAACGACTATTATAGCCAATAAAACTTTTACAACTAATGAAGCAATCACACCAATAAATGTAGACGCTCCAAAAGCTGTTTCTAACCAACTTAATACCATGAAAATAAGACCAAACCCTAAACCCAAAACGATCTTAAATGCGAAGCTACTAAAAATTAATTTCCCATAATTAAACATCACATATTCATTATCAGGCAACAATGCACGAATAAGGAAAATAGGAGAAAGCAAGACCAGTAAGAGCAAAAATATTTGTACTAAAAAATTCATGACCGCAATAAACAAAATCACACCTGCAACAAGTACATAATCTATCCCACAATTCACTAGAACTGCCCATTTTTCACCCAATTTCTTTCCAGTTAAATAAGGGTTTTTTTCCGATTGTTCTTTCACTTTTGTGTCAATATCATTTTCTCTTTTTTCCGTATACTCCCCATTTTTTGCAGAAAAATCAAGAAATTTTTTAGTGTCTACGTTCGTTGTTCCAAAATTAAACAACGCAACTGGCTGTACAACAAAACGATAATACATCATGTTTTCAATCTGTGCAGAAGGGGTACTAGGTTCTGTCAATCCTAAATCGCGGATCATTTGATCAGCTGGGTCAGATATATTTGGTGCCATTAATGTAACCATTTTTTCTTGAGCATTTGTAGAAATACTATTCATTTCTTTCAATATATTTGAACCCGAAGTATAAAACCCCGTTCCTACTATAAATAACCCAGAAAAAATTAATAGCCGAACAAAAATCTTTTCCATGCCATAGCGAAACATATCTCGAATTCCATACACCAACACCAGCATAACAAAAAACGAACCAAATAATCGAAATAAATTATCCCATATAGTATTACCAGAATGGAAAACACTATCAATTGTTTTATTTAATATATCAACCGAAAGAATTTTTTCAAGTAAATAGTTCCCTGCTAACACTATGCTTTTACCAATAGAAAAAAGCATATTCAAAAATCCATTCATCGCGCCAACCATATGTTCATCAAAACCAGAAAACAAACCCGCTTGTTTTACCAAAGACAGAAGAGAATCAATATCAAAATACTCAGACAACATTTAGTTTCCCTCCCTATGCAATAAACAATTCTTCTGCACTTGCACTTGTATTTTTAGTAACTGTTCGAAAACTTTCTGTTACTTCTTCGAAAAAACAATACACTAACATTCTGCCGACACGACCATAAATATCTAGATACAAGCAGTGATATTGGGGCATTTTTTTTAAATAATCCAATGTTTTAGGTGTAACTTCTAGCCCTACATGTCGCAAAATCAAATCTCGTTCATCCGGATTATCAAATGCAAAAATACGCCCAAAATTCCCTGAATCATCCTCTTCTTGCGTATCTTTAATCGATTGAGTAATCAACACCATCATATTATTAAATGTACGCCCAATCCGACGCATACTTTTTATAATTTTTTGTCCACCCTCAGAACTACTAAAAATCCACGCTTCATCAAATAAAACATAGGTATTTTCATCAGGATTTTTTAATCCAAATGCTTCACAAAATTTCCCTAAACACATCATCAAGGCAATAGATTTTTTTTGACTAGACGTATACTTCCGAGTATTTTCTGTGGCCTTTGGAATATCCAGTCCTGCGACTTCCAGAATAGTCGTTAATGATGTTAGATTTAATCCTTTATTTTCACCGCGACTAAAGGCTAACTCTAAAATAGACCCATCCACACGCTCATAAATAGCTTCTCCAGACTTTCTTGCTTCCTCAATTCCACTTTGAATCATATAGTCAATAATATTCATCAACCCAACTTGTTTTCCTTCTTCTTTTTCAAGAATAATTTGCTTGATTCCTTTTAACATTGTGGTTCTTGCATCTTCTCTGTCCGAAAAATCATAGATTTGTTCAAAAATTGTTTCCAAAGTATCTTGAACTTCTGCACCTGATAGATAATTTAAAGGATCTAACACCCCATGATTTTCTACTTTATTCGGATCTAACGTAATAAAATTAAATGCCCGAATATAAGAAACAAATAACGGATAGTTCTCTTGATAATATGGATTATCGACAACTTTCATCAACCACTTTTTATACTCAGATTTCGGGTCAATATACAACCCCTTCCCATTAAATAGACTACAGTAAAAGAAAATCAATTTTGCCAAAAAAGATTTCCCACCACCTGTTGGACCCGTAATCGCAATATGAGGAGAACTTGAAGCTTTCCCAGCGACTTCTGCTTGATTTGCCAAAAATGGATTAAACAAAACAACTTTGCGACAAGCACGTGCAATACGCTCAGGTTTTAGTCCTGCTACATTTCCTAAAGTGGATACCCGACCAATAGGAAACCCTACACGATCACCAATTCGATTGTCTGTTCCAATCATCATCTCTGCAATACCTTGAGCAGTTGTATAATGTACCCAGTTTTTCATTACATGGTTAGCCTGCCCAGCCAAAAAATAATGAAATAGTGTATCTTGATCGGCTAAACCATTCACCACTTCTACTTTTAACGCATCACAATAATCAATCACTTGTGCAGATCGTTTTCTACATTCTTCTAGCGTTTCTCCAAATACAGCAAACATGCCAAACCACTTAATGATTGGTTCTTTTGCTTCAATTTGTTCATCTAAATTCATTAAAATATAGCGATTTAAGCGCCCACTTTTCTTTTCAGAATCTCCCATTTCAAGAGATTCTCGCGCAAAATTTTTCAGACGCTTATTGGCTCGATTACTTTTTCCTTGTAGCCCGTTTGCTCCTTTTAGTGGAACAAATTGTCCTTTTAACTGAAATTCTACTGGAAATGGCAACTCCTGAACTCTTGAAACTACATGATTTAACCATAAATTTACTGGAAACTTATGGATCGGCAATAAAGAAACATAACTGGTTCCTTCTTTTGTTATTAATTCAATATACCCCTGATTGTCTTTTGTATTGATAATACTCTCTGTTAAAGAATAGTTTCCCACGTATCTCTCTGTTGTTTGAGATAATGCTCGATCTAGCCCACGAACAAATGGATATTCTACATGGTGAATTAATTCTTGCTCAGTCAATCGAACCCCCCGTATGGAACCGAATCGTTGGAAGATCATATCTTCAATCATTCCATATCGTTGAAAAAATTCCTCACTAATTTCTACTTCATACCCAGCTACCGAAGCAATACGTGCAACTGATTGATCCAAAAATTCAAGAGCTTTTCCTTTAAATGTACTTGCAGTAAATACATTAGATAACTTTACCCCAATAATTAGTCGTTCACTTGTTAAAAATCTTAGCTCATTGGTCAAAATTTGAACGGTTCGTTCTTCAATATTTTTCGCTAACTTTTCGTTTGTCTCATTAAATTCTTTTTCTAGTACTTCTAGCCGCTTCGACAAATCAAAAGATATTGGTTCTAAACTTATTTCAATTTCTTTATACTTCCGTAGACCTTGTAAAAATTGTTCAATCGTATTTTTATATTCTTCTTGCTTCTCTGAATTTTGTCCTGCTATATTTTCTAAAGGCACATAATAGTAAGCCCATACCTCATTGGTTTTTGTCAATAAAAAATTATTAAATAGTTTTGATACCGGAATTGAAAAAGCCATAGAATCCCTCCTGTTAATTATAGAAACACTTAAGAATGTTTCTTCTTTGTTTTTACTAGCAATGTATCAACCGTCACACGATCATAAACAGTTTCTTTTTGTGTTACCTGAATGAACTTTCCTTGTTGTATCACTTGTTTTTTTACTTGATACGTATAGATATATTTCAACAAATCTTTTAAATAAACATGAACTTTTTTCCCGTCAGGCTCAATACGGTTAAACAGTTCAACCATACCAAAAGCAATAAGACCTGAGGGAAAAATAGAAAATTGACTCACACCAAAGAAAAGATAAAAAATTAGAAACATGCCCAAAGCAGTAACTCCACCAACAAAAATTGTTTGTGCAGATACCGCATTTTTTAACTTTACTCGTTTTGTAATTTCTCTTACCATATAAGGAGCCTGAAAAGGCTCCTTGTAATCAAATACTTCTTTTAAAGGCTGTTCTTCTTTTTTAGACATACGACATCCTCCTTATTAAAACCCGAATTTTTGAGGAATACTGGACAAACCAGATAAAAATCCTTGTGGGTCTTGAATAAAGAAATAAATCACTGCACCACCAACAATCAAAAAAGCAACCTGTAACCATTTTTGATTACTAATTTCTTTAATAACAAAACAAACCACACCTACCGCAAATAAAGGAGCTACCCATGAACTCAAAATCCATGAAGTAAATCCTTTTGCACTTGGATCAGCCGCAAAAACTGGAGTAGCAAAAAGAACATTTGCAATCGTTAGAAAGAAAATGCCCTTTACTTGTTTCCTCTTCATTTTGTTTCCCCCTACTTTTTTCTTTAAATGACAGCTATTCATTTCGTTAATCCTCCTAAATCATGTGATAATTTTTCAATATAAAATTTGCCATCTTTACGAACAACCGTGAGGACAAGATATTCTTTATGGTTATTCCCACTTTTTCCTTCTTGAAAAACAGGTGTGTCAACAATGATCAATTTCTGTTTGTCTTTATATATCGTTGGATTAGTGGACGCAAGCGTATAATCACTACCCAATACTTCTGCATGATCCATCATATACGACATTTGCTTTTGGTCATCGCTACAATACATTTGATAAAATTGTTTCAGAAATTCTACTACTTTTCCTTCCTCTTGTTCCTCTACCTTATCTAATGATAAATGATTCGTTGTTTTTCCTTCCATTGCACCTGCTTGTAAACTTGGAACAGGCGAATAATACGGCAAAGACGTTACTTTAAATTGTTCTCCTTTTTGCATGAATGGAATATTTAACAAAACCGTCGTTTCTTTTTGTTCAGTTTCTTGATACGTTTCTTGTTCTGTTACTGATTTATCGCCTTTCTTATGAGTGACACTTCGTTTTTTTTCAACAGGGTAAGACACTTTATAATGCACCACATACCGGGCTATTGTCTCTTTTCCAACAGTTTCAAATGCAAAAAAGGAAGACGATAATAAATCTTGTCGTACCTTTGTCTCATCCTCTGCTGGTAGTTTTGCCACAAAATAACTCGTTAATTCCTTCGTACGCTGATTTATTCCATTATCGTCAGTGGGTTTGTTCATATATACGGAAACAAAATCATCCAAATAACGCTGCGCCAAAGGTTGATTCACTTTATTTTCATTGACTACTGAAAGTTGTTGTTGAAGCTGGCCAATTGTTTGTTCCATTTCTTTTGTACGAACATTGGCTGTTTTTGCTAACAAAAAAGAGAGCGGTATAGTCATAATCATTACACCTAACGCACTCAAAAAAACAATTCTTGCAACTTTTGGATTTACTTCTTTTTTATTGAGTATTTTCTTTTGCTTTGTACGTTTGGGTTGTTTTAAAAACTTCATGCTTCCTCCTAACTGCCTAATAAAGGCAGACATTCTTCAAATTTTTGTAAAAATACGCGTTTAATTCCCTTATTTACAAATATCTGTTGCTTCCATCCTTCATCAGGTACAAAAGAATGAAGATAAAGAGAGTAATAGTAACTGGTATACATCTTTTCACCATTTGGATTCCTAGTATAATGTCCTTCTGCCTCTAAATTAGTGCCGTGTAATACGTATATTGCTGAAAATTCTTTTTTTACATACACTTCATCAACATTTATTCCTCTTGATAAAAGAAAATATTTATACTCTTCCATATAAACAAAATCTTCTTTCCTCATTGGCGTTTCATCAACCACAAAACCATGTAATCGCAACATTTCAGGTATAGGTAATGGTGCATACTTTTTATAAAACTCACTTGGTTCTCTCCATATAGGCATACGTATGCTCATACATAATCCTCCCTCCTAAACCGTTCGTAATAAAGTCGGTAGTTATCATAAAAATTAGTTAATAAAAAGGATAATCCTTGACGGACGACTGTAGGAGAGCGGCTGATAACTAAATCTTCATATCCTGTTGGATAGTCATCATGCTTACGAAAATAGTCACTTGCTATTTGTTTTTCCCGGTCAAGAATATGCGTGTAACAATCCGGGTAATAGGCTTCTTGACATAATTCTTTCAAATGAATAATTTGAGCCCTATGCATTTCAATAAAATTTTCCTCATCCATAACAATAGGTAGTCGTGCATAAATAGGCGCACGAAGAAGAAAATTTGTTTTAACTTGTTCTTTTAACGTGTTAACATCTGGCCCTCGTCCATGTTTATAGACAAATTCATCATAAAAT
>Ga0256408_1000521_pt1 | contig 28579 bp, 25 predicted proteins | sample PhyAR1_FD_185998 | JGI IMG/M metagenome (GOLD analysis project Ga0256408, IMG submission 185998) | Leaf surface microbial communities from alfalfa plants in UC Gill Tract Community Farm, Albany, California, United States - DLSL A.R1 | ecosystem: Host-associated > Plants > Phyllosphere >...
TGGGGCGCTGGCTTGCTGGCAGACTCATGAAAGAGCTGGGACTGGTCAGTTGCCAGCAGCCGACTCACCGGTATATGCGTGGTGGCCATGAGCACGTTGCTATCCCGAATCATCTTGAGCGACAGTTCGCCGTAACAGAGCCAGATCCGGGACTACTCTACGGTCGTCGTCAATGTCATCGTCCACTCATATGCTCCGACATGAGACGGAGTTACCCTTAATTGGAGTGGAACAGTTATTGCGTCCCCCCCGCCCGTCGCCGTTCCGCATGTTTGCACTGTGATTGGTGTCGTGGTTGCTGAACCATTATATATCACATCAGGTATTTCATCCGATGGATTATCGGCGCTTTTAGCTATTGTCCAGGCTAGGGTCTGATTCATGGAGCAACTACTATTAAACTTACTGGCATCCCCCCCCAGGAAGCCTAGCTGGACAGGCAGTTGTGCGGATAAGCTTCCACCGAGCTTTGTAGCGCCCAGGTTTACGTGCGACGGCGTAGTCAGGTACCCCACGGGTAGTGTTTCATAGGTAAAATGTACATGTAGCCCCACCGATGTGCTATCTTTTGCCGGACTATCATTCTCATGCAGAATACAGTAAAAATCCACATCACGACGATTTGCAGGCTTATTGACGCGGTACGTAAGCCAATTAGTACCTGAATCAACATCCCCAAAGTGTGAGTTCCAGTAGTCGGGCATGATGGTCAGCCGGCCGTCATCTAATGTTACCTCTGATTCCTGAGCTTTATTGGCTGCCGCAGTAGCCTGATCTGTCGCACAGGAAAGATGGCCGGTGCACCCGGCAAATGTTCCATTGCACACCAGTTTAAGTTCTTGACCTACATCCTCTTTATAAGAAACTCCAAGGGAATTCCCCGTGGCGGCGGGGGGCGTTACCTCCCACCAGGTAGCGTCGGCACCTGCAGCATGTGCGTATATTAAAATCACCGTAGCGAAAAGAGTCTGTTTTGCGGTTTTCATTTTATTATTCTCCATACCAAGCTGGCAGAGTGTTTATACTAGTTTTCATTTCCCGGGCCGCATGGTGCAACCCGGGTAATTGTCTGTTCAGACGTTACTCGTAGTTCATATACAGCGTGACCGTACTGGACACGCTGCCGGCTTTAACGCCGGAAGCGTTCAAAGCGGCTGCCGTACGCACCAGTTTGGCCAGGAAACGCATATCCACGGCATTGTTTACCACGTTATATTCCGCAGATGTGCTGCCGTTCGGCAGGGGCTGAACAGAGGTATCCTGGCCATCAAACAGCTGAACGGCAACGCCTGTCGCGGCATCCGACCCCGCCATGCCGCTGAACACGGCCTGAAGTGAATCTGTTGTGTTTCTGCTGTTCCAGAAGGTCTGATGACTCCCGGTAAGGTAGAAAGACCCCAGCTTTCCTGCCTGCTGGGAAATCGTGGCCTGAGCTGTTCGCGGCGGCTGTTGTAAAGGTTATAAACCCCTGACCAGTCACGCTCAACACGGCGGCCTGCCGCGTCAACGACGCCGTTTTCATAGCGCCATCCCGACATACCCTTAAGTACGGTTTCGTCCAGCGTGTGAAAGCCCTGTGTGGAATAGCGATACCCCGCCAGCTGGAATGTTGTTCCTGTGGACACTAGTGACCTGCTGTACAGAAAACGGACTGACTGCCCGACGTGATGCGAACCGTCTGCCAGTATGCTGTCTGCGTGGGTAATATCTGCAGACAGCGCCCCCCATCGCCCCAGATTGGCCCCTACACCTGCTGCCAGAGCCCGGTATTTCCCGGCAAGCTGCAGGCCCCCATAAGCTGTAATATCGTGGGGCAGGCCCCGGAGCAGGGTGCCTTGGGCAAACGCCGGCGAAGTATACTGGCTGCTGCTGAGGTACCGCCCTGCCGTGATGCCATAACGTACTTGTCCCTGGCGTTGCAGTATCGGGACAGAAGAATAAGGCACCGTGAACGTCTGCTCGGTGCCGTCAGCTTCCGTCACGATGACCTGGAGGTCTCCGCCTGAGGAAAGCGAATAAAGGTCGTTTATGACAAATGGGCCTGCAGCCACAGAGGTGCGGTAAATTTCATTATTGTTCTGGCGGATACTCACCCGGGCATTGCTGCTGGCCACGCCTCTGACTTCCGGTGCAAACCCTCTCATCGTATCAGGATACATTTCGTCACTGGTGGCCAGCTGAACTCCTCTGAAAGGGCCGCATCAAAAACATCACTTCCTGTTGTGCTGTCCCCGGCGGTAAGCTCGCTGCGCCAGGGGATAATGTTTCTCTGGACGTATGTAGACTGAATCTGCCAGTAACTGTGGTGTGTGTAGCGGTCTGAATAGTCACTCCACGCGCCCCTGTTGCGTAAACGCCAGGACCAAGGTTATAGCCACTGGTCAGATTCAGATAACGACTGCTGCTGTTACCGTAGTTGCCCCGGTTATCACTGCCGCTGAACTGGTAACTGAACAGAGCAGCGCTGACGCCTTCAACCCATTCTTCGGGTGATATCCATCCGGAAAGTGGCGCATGGATGCCTGAGGAATGCCGATATTCAGCCGCATTCTCTGATAATCCAGTCTGGCAGAGGCCTGCGGGATGTATTCCCCCGGCGAAAAGCACGTCCCCGCCTTCATTCCTGAGGGAAGCCCGGGGTAAAGTGCAGTATTTACCCCCATTTCAGAAAAATCTTTTTTCGTCAGGCAGGGCACCAGTCCCGCTGAATTCCCTGTATTTTCAGTGCTTGCGTCAGACTCATCGGGCCGGCGGACATAAACAGCCACAAACCGTATGTTTCGCCGGTTGACATAACGATTGTTGACCCAGATGTCTACAGAATAAACACCCGGCGGCTGGGTTCCGGCGTCATTAAACGGACTCAGGCTGGCAATAGCCTGAGGGTCATCCGAAATCATCAGTGGATCAAAATACATGCCCCCCTCAGCGTGGCGGAAAGAAAAAATCACAATGAAGATTACAGCACGCCGAAATAATTTTCGGTTTCAGGTCTTCAAATTAATTCTTTATTAAGATAAATAAAGTGAGTTATTTACTATTTTAACGGGGCTGTAAACTCACGTGACTCTGCACCATAGTCATTTATTGTGCGGAACCAGACGCTATCACCGCCCGCCGGGAGCGGTATTTCATCAGAGCGGCCAAATGGCGCGACCATGACATCTTTAATATAATGTCCGCCTATACTAATTTTCGTCATCGTGACATAATAAGGTGTGGGGTTTTTTATGATGACATTCCTGCCCGAGCGACTGAAAGAAATCGCTGACGGAGCCATGTCGACAGTTAAGGGAAGGTTCGCAGGCCGGACGAAAAGCTTAATCCGGCTGGCCGCTGCGATGCGGATTATTGTCGAATCCATATCCTTTTTATCTGAGAAAGACGGGATCCGCTTCATGACAAAATAATAAAGCGACTCTCTGTCTTCAGGGAGTGAAGTCACACTTCTGATAACCCTTAATATATTCTCATTGCCGGGTTCACTGAGATACAGCGGAGGCGTCACAAGAAAATCATTAGTTTTATGCCCGGAAGCGTTTTCCACCCAAGACTGAACCAGATAGGAACCATTTCTGGATGAATTAACGACAGACACACCCTGTTGCTGGGAGTTGAGAGGGTAAATAATTCTTGTGCCCTGAATATAAACCCCACCTTGTTTTGCGCAGCACAAAGCAGAAAAAAGGAAAAATAAAAGGGCCGTGACAGCTGACAGAATGCTTTTCCCGGTAAATTTTCTTAAATGCGGAAACATTATCTAAATCCTCAAGGATGTCCTGACGCAGGGCTAATTTTCGCCTGGATGGAAAACACCTAACAGTCAGATTAATAAAGATTTTTATTTAAATAATTCAAAACCGGAACTGTCATTTACGGTGCGTGATTATATTCAAAACATGACGATTGACAACCCCGATCAATTTATTATCTTCAATCGACGTGAGCTATCAATGTGTTATCATTGATCGTCACAGGCTTTTATTTTTCGTTGCAACCTGTTGTAAACGTTATAAAAAAACTGGACAGGGTAAGGCAATTCAGGGGATGTGAATAAAGAAAGCCGGAAAGAATAAATTCAGGTTATATTGATCTACATCAATTTATGATGGCTATTTTTACCGGGAAACGGCTTTGTTGGGCTCTGTCGCCTTAAGGAGTCGTCAGGTAACATGCTGTTTTTTTTCGATGTTCCCTGCCCATGCATCTTATCCGAAAAGCCTTCAAACGCCTGCATTATCCCGTCGATATTATTGCCCATTGCGCTCGCTGGTATCTGGTTTACTCACTCAGCCGGCGAAATCTTGAAGAGATAATGGCTGAGCCAGGGATTGACGTTGTTCATTCCACGCTTAACCGCTGGGTCATCCGGCTAGTACCACGCTTAGATAAGGCGTTTCGCCGGTATAAACGTTATCCTGCCCGACGGTGGCGAACGGACGAAACCTACATCAAAATCAGGTGGCAGTGGAAATACCTGTACCGGGCAGTTGACAGTACGGGGCAGACCATCGACTTCCTGCTGGTCGCTAAGCGTGATGCGGCAGCTGCTTTGCATTTCTTCCGCAAGGCTATCCGCAAAACGGGGAACCGGGGAGGGTAACCATTGATAAAAGCGGCGCGAATACCGTGGTTCTGGATACACTTAACGCGGGTAAAGCAGATGGCGAAAACATTATCGTCAGGCAAAGCAAGTATCTGTATAATATGATTGAGTAGGGTCACCGGAACATTAAACGGCGGACACGACTGATGCTGGAGTTCAAATCATTTCGCCGGGCGCAGACGATACTGGCCTGCATTGAGTTAATCCATATGATACACAAAGGGCAGTATAAATATCCGCAGGGGAACGGGTTGTCACCGGCAAAACAATTCTATCTTTTGATTGACTGAAAAACAGATTACGCAGCTTTTGCTGACTTACTGCCGTTAATGCGACAGAGCCGATATTATTGGAATAGAAAAGTTTTCCTCAATAATCAAAAGGTATAACTCCATTAATTATATCTAAACACTGGAGTGTGTGGCGGCTTTGCCGCCACTGTCGTTTGTTTACCCTTGACTACTGCGCATGTATATACTTTTTCCGCACAGACTTTGAAATTAAAGGTACGCAGACACTGCAAAGCTTTGCAAAATAAATCTACACATTATTAAAATTTTTTTTAAGTAAGCATGATATCCTAAACTCCATACAAATATATTTAAAAAAAATTTTACCAAATGTAAGGAATTTTATGGACAGAGACAATAATCGCGGTATGCGTGACTGGCTCATTTTCATTCGCACTGCCGAAACCGGCAGTCTTTCGGAAACGGCCCGTCAGCTAGACATTAGTACGGCGGCAGCCAGCAAATCCATCGGCCGTTTTGAACGATATCTTGACACAGTACTTTTTACCCGGACACCCCAAGGCATGAAGCTGACAGAGGCCGGCGTTACAACACTCGCCCGCGCAAGGGACATTACAGTATCGTTTCATGCGTTGCTTGAGGAAATCCGTAATCCGGAAAGAAAAATTAAAGGCGCTGTACGGCTGGCTGCACCCGCAATCGTGTGCGAATTCCTTGCCAATGAATGGTGCCTTGATTATACGCAGGTCCACCCCAACGTGAGGGTGTTTCTCGATGCTCGCGAGCGTACAGATCTCCGCTTCGACTCTCCCGAACTGGACGATGTTGTATTACGCAGCGGGCGCATAGAGAGCGAAGATTTGGTGCACAGAAAACTCAGCCCGGTTAAGCTCCTGATTTGCGCAAGTCCAGACTATCTCAGCCGGCATCCCGCTATTTCACACCCCTGCGATTTGGAAAGACATACTCTTATGGGGATGCACAATAACGGGCTGTCCGGCCCGTTGATGCTTTACTGTGGCGAGGAGTCATACCTTGTGGATAGTTCAGCAGAAAATGGCATATCATCTAATAATCTGCTCGCCATGTTTAATCTTGCTCTCAAGGGAAGGGGGATAAGCCTTGCAACACCCGGCTGGTTGGCTGCGCCTTATCTGTCGAAAGGACAACTAGTATCTGTTTTGCCCGAGTGGAAGATACCTGAATTGCCCGCCTGGCTCATATGGCGCCAGCACACGCGCCAGAATACTTTATTCACCCACTTTCGTGACTATATTGAGCAATGTTGGAACATGCGACCAGAGTTTGATGAGCTTCACTACTTTAAAAGTGAAGCTGACAGCGAGGCAGTGGGGGGAAAGTAAGTCAGGCCCTATCCTTTTATGTTTCCTCAAATTTAACCCCCCTTTAAAAATCAGAGCGGTTCCCTCCCTCGGCTGATTTTTCTAACATACCCATCGCCTGATGAGGCAGGTGGTGGCATTCCTGTTTGTTCCGGCACGATGCCGGTAGGATTCTATCCGTCGGGTGTGATGCCTTGGCCTCAGTGAAACGTTTTTTTACCACGGAGAGCATTATGAAAGTAACGGCGGGACAGCATATCAGCTTGATAAATTCAAAGGATTTCGCGATGAGGCTGGGTCGCTATGGCTTTACCGAATGTGCCGCTCTACAGCGCTTTTTGCTGCTGGTGTGCGATGAATACCCCAGAGCATGCGAAACGCTCTATATATGGGCAAGCCTTTGTGAGTGCCTAAAGCATCACGATAACGGCAGCATGTGGTTTGCTGACCTGCACAACATGAAGCTGATAGCGCGCTCTGAGCTTGAGTACTGGCAGGTGAAGTTGGGTGCTGATGGGGGCGTTTGCCACGATCTGTTTACATTCAGTAAAGTTGTAAAGGGATGATTTACTGGAAGTGTCTCGTTAGACTTTAGATGAGGAAAACGTAACATGCAGATGAGACAAAAACAACCCAAATGAGACAAAGAAAATGTCTCACCGGGCTGTATGTTTTGGGTGTACCTTTAAAAGACAGAGGTACGCTAAAGTGGGAAAAATTCATGTTTCCTCGCGTTGCGGTTGTGATGGACTATCATAACAATTCCATTCTGCGGTATAAGTGATTTCCAGGTGAGGTAGCAATGAATAAATTTACAGGTGTAAAACTGGCGTTAATAAATACTTCACAAGTAGTCGGAATACTACGTGACAACAATCCTGAAATTGCTTTTCCCGACATGTGGGATGTTACGGGTGGAACGCGTGAGAATAATGAGTCCCCGGTAGCATGTGCTTTTCGTGAAGCAAGGGAGGAGTTAAATTTAGCCCTAAAAGAGGATGCAATAATCTGGTGTAGGGAATATGAACATCAGGGGGAAAGTAGTCCTGGTGGGTATTTTATGGTTGCATGTGTGACTGATGAGCATTTGAGTAAAGTGAAACTTGGTAATGAAGGTCAGTGTTTTAAACTTCATGATATGAATGATTTTATCAAATTACAAAATGTCGTACCCTTTGTAAGGGAAAGGTTTATGGATTATATAAATGAGGAGAAGAACAACACGATATAGTTTCATATTGTTAAGCGTTACCTGAAAGCCATGTATGCGTGTTTTTTACGGAGTGATTTTCATTGTCACTTATTGTGAGCCCGGTGAAATGGATTGCGAGCCGGGCAGAATAAATGCGAGCCCATTATCACTTAATGTGAGTCGATGGCGTTTTTCAGTTGCAGTTAATGTGAGCTGAAATCGGCGCTGATTGCGAGTCAGAGGGATTTCGATTGCGAGCCGTTACAGCTACCCTTTTCAAGGGCAGTTACATCTTTTAAAACGACCTACACATATAAAGATGTATGGTTTTATCTTTATTGTATAGCAATGATAAATCACGCAACATATCTCTCATATTTACACCTTTGTCATCCATTATTTTTATAATACTTTTTTTCGATTCCATGGCTAGTTTTGCATAATTAACCTGAGATTCATGATCAAAATATATACTATAGTTTTCAACCATCTCTCCCCCTTTTATTTTCTCTACTGCTTTAAATTCTCCATTAACTAAATCTTGCAAGTCATCAAGATAACCATGAAGAACCTTGTTTTTCACGGTATAAAACTTAATCTCCAAATTATCAGGCAATTGACTTCGAAGACTAAAATCCCTACTTGCATGTGCGGCGAGAAATACATCCTTATACGTTTGTTTTGGGATATATAATTCGAATTTTTTGAAAACCACTTTATAAACCTGATTATTTATTTTTTTTACTAGCAAAGCATTTGTATTAACAAAATAGCCTTTTTTTTGATCAAACTTCATGTATTTTATCAAGCCTGTTTTCATTTTCACTGATTCATAAATATCAATATCATAGTTGTATTTTAAGATACATCCTTCAGAATTGATCCCTATGTTTTTCACTATTCCTAAATCTGGATTGTAAATTCCTGCAAAACGTATTTCATTTGGTGACCCAATAAAAGCAACCCGCATATCATTACCAACAAACTCAATTGGATAATAGTCATTACTTAGTTTAATATAAAGATTTAAATCATTTGATATATAGATGTTTTTTTTATTATTTACAGAGGTGATGTCAAGTTTTGATATATCTATATTGGCAATACTCTTTGAACTAAATTCACCTGAAATAATTGTTTTACTTAGCGTGAGCTTTCTTTTTTTGAGGTCTACAAATATATATTCTGAATTATTTTTTTGGATACAATAGAAGTCTCCAATTTTTAGCAACTCTAAATATTTATCTTTAACTTTAATATACCCATTCCCATAAGCATCATACATGACCCCCATATGGTCAGGAGACGAAAGACTCTTTACATCTACATTCTCTGAAAACATTGACGGGTCAATTAGTCCCTCTAAATCTTCAGATACCTGAATCGGTCTTAGCGCGATTTCCGGATTAATACACAACTTGCTTCCAGTTACACCTCTCCTGGTACGGTGGCCGGTATAAGTAATATCACTACCTGCGCTACTAATCTCAGCCACAGATTCTTTGGTATTTCTGAATTTTTTATTTTTACTTGTAATAGGTTCGAGGTATCCGTCTTCATCGCAGAAATATTTATACCCACCTGGCATACCTGTTTCGGGATTAACCCGCACATAAACATCTTCGCCTCGCAGCTTGCCAACTGCTTTTACAGGCATCTCCAATTCTGTTCCCGGTATTATTCCCATAATCTGCTCATCTGATGCCGGCTGTTGGAGCTCGGTAGTTCTGCCCTCTCTGACTAATTTTTTCGCCACGCCAGCCGTCTTTTTATTAGCAGACAGGAGGTTCGTAATTTTATTGACAAACTTGCTGCCGATATAACCTGTTAATTCAAAGCCTGGGTCGATGGATCTGAGTGCATTTTTCCCCAGCGACGCCAGCTCTCTGGTCGTTGGCAGGCTGACTTCACGGAGAACATTTCTACTTGCAACCTGAACCCCTTCTCTGAACATTATGCCTGCACCGCTACGAAGCCCCCTCACAAGTCCCACACCAAACTTCCCGCTAAGGCTTGCAACCGTTCCAAATAGGGGAATAAGTGCCATTGCATCCAGAAGGCATGCAGGAACTGCCTGCATCGGATCCCTATTGACAATACCTTCGACGCAGTCATAAAAAGGAATAATATTCTTAACCACACTCCATATCTTCTGAAGGTCAGACTTATCATTGCCAGATTCATAAAGAGCGCTAAAAAGAGCATCGCGATGTACGTTGCTCAGCGAAACGCCAAGTGATAGGATATTATCACTTTCTGCAGCAATGGCCTTACTGCCGACTTCAATTGAATAGTGGAAAGTTTCACTGCCAGCTTTTACGGTTGAGGTGTCATAAATATATTCATTACCGAAATTATAGTCCAGCACACTGCTTTGTATATATTTATTAATATCACGATCAACGCGAATTACTCTGTAACCTCCCTGGTCACCCATTAAGGCGTATATTCTTTCTTGCCCCAGCAGGGTTACGGAAATAAGTTCTGTTTTGCGCAGGGAGACTACTGTATTTATATCATTAGTAAAATCTAGCCCTTTATTTGTGTTTAACATAGGATCTATCCCAGAATTTATATTACTAAATGAAATTGATCCGTATCTAGCCCAATCCTCGTAATTAGTCCTCATGTTTATGTGTGCTGGACGCATTATGGATTGGGCATTTGAAATAAATAATCTCTCATCTTTTGACAATGCATTTATTGCGGAGATGATAAGATATTTATCAATATCAAGAAAGCTATCAGCCACATTTTTCGTCAGTCTTTCGTATTCATCATTCAGGCTATCGGGTGCCTCTTCGCAGGGTTTTGAAAACCCATTTAGGTATTTTTGCCTGAGATTTCTTCTGTTCTCCTCCAGAGTTACTTTCATCATATGAGAATGATGAGGACTAGGTAGAGTGATTTGTTTGCATGTAGATGTGATATAATCTGCCAGTTTCAACTTGCTGAACCATGCCTTTGCTGCTGAAATATACTTATTGTATTTCTCCTCTATATCCTTCTGCACTTCGCTCACTTCCTGCCGGTACTGCAGATATTCATTAACAATACCAAAATCATTCATTTGCTCTTTTTCTGTTTCTTCTAATTTATCAATTTCATCAGATAAAATAGCAGGGAGAAGATAGTATTTCAGATTATCCACTGTTATTCCTTCAGAGACAGCTAAATCCCACATTTTCTCTCCAGTTAATATTGCTTCATCGGCGGTGAAATTTTTTATCCCCGTATTTTTTAGGAAATGTGAGCCTGAAAAAAGGTTAGCGAAATCAAAATTCTTTAACGATATCCTCTTAACCTGTTCTTCACAGAATAAAAGAAAAGGCATCTCATCTATCAGGAGTTGTTTCCAAAGCATGGACAATAAAATGTTTTCGAATGGCAATAATCTGTCAGAATGAAAACCTCTACCTTCAGGTAACTTATTCAAAAAAAGCAAACGATGAATATCGTCGACAGTATAGTCTCTCGATGCATCCACTTTTATTTCACTCTTAATATATTCCTCAGGGGATGCTCCAATGATATTCTGAAAAATCCAGTGCAGGACTACAGTTTTTGCCTGTTCACTGGATAGTGTTTCATTTTCTACCTCACCATATACTCCGCTGCCAGACAGTATTTTCTGTGCCAGTTTTTTTATATTATTTTCATTCAAAACATTATTGTTTTGGCCATTGGAAAGATAATTTGGTAGTACTTTAAGGAGCGTTTCCTTTTCAATCTTTCCGCGGCTATCTGATTTTAAAATACCTTCACTTAATAGGAATCTTATTACATTGTGATTAGCCCGGTGAAGGAAATTTTTGTGTATGTTATCGGGGTCTGCTTGGTTAAGAGCCTGATATTCGAATGAATCTCCGGTGGGCTCTATATCATCAGTTCTGTTAACATGCTTTCCCTCCGGATTGAGTGTGGACAATTTATTCCACAGCCATGTTCCCCCAATAGCAGTCCCGGTCAGACCCATAGCGGCTCCAGCCGCAATGACAGTTCTGCTTTTCAGAGCCTGTATATATGACGTAGCCACAGGTATTGCCGCTGTGGTCATCACTATGGGGAGTAAAGGCTCTCCGACACTCCGACTTGTTGCTGCCGAGGATACCTGTGTTTCCGGTATGTCTGTGTGTATAAGTATCCTATCTGCCTCTTTCGTCAACGGTTCAGGATAAACGGTGGCATCACATTTTGTATTGAAATGCGTATTGGTAATAACCTTTTCGTTTGTTTGCTGGCGGGTCTCAGTCTTCAGGTTAGTACAGAACAGCAGTTCTGAAAGACCGCTTTCAAGTCGGAGTTTCTCCACAGCCAGATAATGCGCCTGTTCAGGCACAGAGAGGTGGGAATTTTTCACGGACGCAGGGCCGGGCCTGTTCTGTACCGTCGCACGGGTGTAATCCTCAGGGTGGGCAGTTGAATTTGATGAGAATGCGGTGAGCCGTGGTATAGAGGAAGAGCAGGAAACTGCTGCATCGCATACATCTCTGGTCATTTCTACTTGGGTATCGACTTCAAAAGCAGGCGCACGTTGTGATGACCCGGTATTCTCAGGGATTGCCGCGCCGGACGGGAGACTGCGCGCCATATTTCCCAGCGCTGTCCAGTAATGACTGGCACGGATAAAAATATTAGCCATAAAGGCCGGGATCTTCAGAACACCGCGCTGCGGGGCCCCTTCGTCTTTCATCCAGCGTCCCGCCACAATGGCCGTTATAGCCAGGGCTGTAAAAAGGTGGATGGAAGTGTGATTATCTTCGTTGCCCAGAGACTGATGCAGAAAAGTCTCATCCGTCCACCCGGTAACGGTATCCCGGATAAAGGATGCCAGCCGGGATACAACATTCATATTCTCAGGAAGGTACCAGGATGCCAGTCCGAGGGCATTCAGTGCTGCGGTATCAATATTCCGTCGTTCAGTAACTGCGGTATACAGGCTGTTTGCTGCGACCACGAGACTTGCCGGGGTGCCGGGAAGTATTTTAGAAAGGCAGGCAGAAAGCATAATGCTCTCCCCGCATTCCCCCAGGGTACGGACAAACTGCTGAACGCCACGGCGGCAGTCTTCCGTGAACGGGACCCGGGACTCTGCGGCTTCTCCGGCAGAAGATGATGGATCAGCCTGATGTTCTTCATGGGGGGCAAAGGCTTCAGCCCCCTCAAACCAGGTATATTCCATTTCAACGTAGTCGATGGCGTCAAACCAGATATCCTGGCCTTCCGGATTTAAACTATCCCGACATACCCGGGATATATTATTTGATGGGGTGGGGGTTGGTGGGTTTACAGGTAGCATACTCTTCCGTTCGTATCCGTAAGTGATTGTTAGACTCCACTATTTATCATCATCAAAAAATATTTCTTTCAGAAAATGACTTTATTTCTGTTGAGTGCCTGAATAAGGGATTACCGGACGATGAGTTAAAGCTGACCCGGGTGGTTAATGCCGATCGTTTAAGGATCAGTTGACCGATCCTGTGGCTCATTTAAAAAGGGTTCATGCTCAACATGAACCCTTTTTAAATGGAACTTTCACAAGCTCCCGGTATTATCAATCTCACTGCCCCGATGAAGTTCAAAGCCTCGCTGACCTCCTGTCTCCTGACCTCATTCAGCAAGCTTTTTCTCTCACTGACACCGTCACCCTACGCAAGCGTAAACTCCCCTCGAGTCCATGATCTGGCTGGTTATCGGCATGGCCATATTCAACAATAAGCTTATGAGGGGTTTGAGGGCCATTGATGTAAAAAACCACGCTAAGAGCTTTCAGATTGCGGATATTTCCCCATATACCCACTTCTTATAAACCCCATTACACATTGACCCAATTCCATTGGTAATTGGCTGGCAGGCTACTCACCCTGCCATGAAAGTGTCCTTATATTGGCATAGTCACAGGTTGCTGGCTCATCTGGATGAATAAAATCACCCGATTGAACTCTATCAGGCCTCATTACTCACTTTGTTATCTGCTCGTTAGGACGCTTTCTCAGACAGTAAGGAAGTCAGAGTCTGACACTCACTATAAGCTGATTTCAGTATCTTCAGGAGCTTCACAATAATGTTAAATATGCATCGGCAAGTCCTGATACTTGCGGGTTCTCAGGCCCTTTTTCAGTCAATATCGGTTCTGATAATGACCATCGGTGGGCTGGCCGGCGCACTATTAACGCCCAGTCTTTCGTTGATCACTGTTCCGCTCTCAATGGCGAGTCTTGGAACGGTGTTAGTCATGTTTCCTGCGTCTTTATGGATGAGCCGGGCAGGTAGAAAAATAGGCTTCATCACCGGCGCTCTGTGTGGAATAGTTGCGGCAGTCATTTCCATGATCGCAATGTTCCATCATTCATTCATTCTGCTATGTCTCGGGATGTTCTTTCTGGGGATCTTTCAGGCTTTTGCGCAGTTTTATCGCTTTGCGGCGGGAGAAGTGGCACTCCCGGCATTTCGTACTAAAGCTATTTCGCTGGTACTGGCCGGCGGCGTTGTGGCAGCCCTGTTAGGACCGTTTCTGGCCAGTCGCGGCAGTGTATTGTTCAGTGTGCCCTATGTAGGCTCATTCCTCTTTATGGGCATACTGGCCTCGCTGGGCCTGTTGTTATTGTCACGTTTGCAGATACCGGTCCAGCCTGGTGAACCTTCCGGGCAAGTGCCGGCAAGGCCGTGGAAAAAAATAGTTTCTCAGCCTGCGTATCTTGTCGCCCTTTTTTCCGGCGCATCCGGATTTGGAATAATGGTTCTGGGCCTGACGGCAACGCCCATTGCAATGAAGCATTACGGTTTTGACTTGTCACAAATCGCCGTCGTGATCCAACTCCACATACTGGGCCGTTTCGTACCGTCGTTTTTCACGGGAAAACTGATCGACCGGTTCGGTGTCATTAACATTAAGCTGACGGGCGTTCTTCTCATGCTTGCCTACATTGCTCTGGCTGTTTCGGGCGTTACGTGGGGGATATTTGCCATTGCATTAGTCCTGATGGGGATAGGGTGGAATTTTCTCTACATCGGCGGAACCAGCCTGCTGGCAACAACTTACACCACGGGAGAAAGGGGGGTTGCACAGGCGGCAAATGACATGAGCGTCTTTATCTTCAGCCTTCTTTGTTCTCTGGGAGCTGGCCCACTGCTCAATGCTTATGGTTGGAAAACCATGCATCTTATTTTGGTGCCCTGGATGCTTGGCCTTGCGGTACCGCTGCTTTGGCTGGCTTTGTGTAAAAAACGTCACGCTATAACAGGGGATGAGGTCACTTTGCCGTTGCCGTAAGGCGGGATACCTGATCTTATGAAGAAATACACAGGAAAAAATAATTTTTTATTGGCCCGATCCCATCGAAATTTGACTTTACGCCCCCTCACGGGATTGAGTGTTTAGCTGCTAGTTTTTAGGTCACTCGGTGACCCTTTCGACAAATAAATCCCAAGGACTGAACATGAAAAATGCACTGATCGTTATCGATATCCAGAATGATTATTTCCCTGGTGGTTCCTTTCCACTTGAGGCGCCTGAAACAGCCTGTAAAGGTGCAGTTAACGCGATTGAAAAAGCGCGTGAGGAAGGCTGGTTGATCGTCGGTATTCAGCATATCGCAACAGCCGATGCACCATTCTTCAGGCCTGACAGTGAGGGTGCAAAAATTCATCCGGATGTTGTCGCTGCACTGGGAGATGCGCCGGTTATCATTAAGAAAGAGGCAGACAGCTTCTTCGAAACCGGTCTTGAGCAGCTGCTGCGTGACAACGGCATTACTGATATTTATCTTACCGGCATGATGACGCAACACTGTGTCACGCATACGGCGCTTTCCCCGCAGGGACTGGGGATGAATATGCACATTATTGCTGAAGGGTGCGCTGCACCAACCAAAGCACTGAGCGACCTTGCCCTGTTCGGACTGAGTGCGCGCTGCAGCGTAAAATAACTCTCTGGTTTGTAAAAATCGCAGGTCTATATATGGGTTGTGTTGTTACCCGATAACACAGCCCTCTCTTTGATAACCCTCCCGGCTTCATCGTGGCTATTTACAGTGTACGACCGCTTATTCATATAAACATCTGCTTAATTTATTAAGGAAAAAATGCTCATCGCCTTATACAGCCTGCTGCCTATTTTCCTGGCCTTTGCGGGCGGACTTAACCTGAAAAAAGTCGTTAAAAATAGTAACCCTTCCTTCTTTGATAAAATTTCAATGCTGTCTCTGTATTTGCTTCTGTTGTTTATGGGGGCCACGGTTGGCGAGATCCCTGATATTAAGGGGCAACTCTCCGTCGCGGGCTTTAATGCTCTGATCATTGCGTCAGGTACATCGGTGGTCACCTTTATTACCCTGGTCGCTGTGGGCAAGCTGAGTGGAGAAAAACGGCTTCTCCGTAATGCTTCACACCTGCAGAACAGTCATTCAGATCTGCTGTCAATTTTTCTTCCCACACTTACTCAGATAATCACGGCGGCGGCCGGCTTTATACTGGGGTTCAGAGGGTTAATGCCCGACCTGGACGCAGACCGCATTATCTCTTTGCTTCTGTATCTGTTGATATTTTCCGTCGCGGTAAAATTATCGTATTCGAATATCAGTATTAAACGCGTGCTGTTAAACAAAGCTAACCTGAGGCTGACGTTGGTCACGATATTATCATCATTTATGGGGGCCGCCCTGGCATCATTGTTTATCAACGTGCCGCTCCATGAGGTTCTTGCGATCGGATCCGGGTTTGGCTGGTATACCCTTTCTGGAACGCTGTTCACCAAAATGGGCAATCCTCTGTTAGGAACCGTGGCTTTCTTAAGCGACCTGTTTCGCGGGATATCTGCGCTGATGCTCATTCCGCTGATTTCGCGGTTCGGTTACAGCAACGCCACCATCGCTATATCCGGTTCAACTGCTCTTGATGTGACGCTGCCAGTTATTGAGAAGTACTGCGGCGCGGATTATGTCCCTTTTGCTGTTCTGATGGGCGGGATCACGACGCTGGTTGTTCCCTTTTTGATCCCTTTTTTCTATTACCTTTGAACAGGCCTTTTGGCAGCGGAGAAAGGACAGTAAGAAAACTTAACCATTGCGATTGACCTGATTTCATCGACTTATGACCTGTGGGCATATCACGGCCTATCCCTTCCTGCTCTTATAGTAAAGCCACTCGCAGCCACCCAGCCGAACGCAGTGGCTGAGCCTCAAAATCTGATGAATCCCTGGAGCAACTAATGAAATTAACGCAAATCCGCAATGCCACTCTCGTGCTGCAATATGCCGGTAAAAAATTCCTTATCGACCCAATGCTGGCAGAAAAGGAAGCCTGGGATGGTTTTGCCGGGAGTGCTCGCCCGCACCTGCGTAATCCCATGGTTGCTTTGCCTGTGCCTGTAGAAGATTTACTGGCTGTTGATGCCGTTATCCTGACCCACACTCATACCGATCACTGGGACGAAGCAGCGCAGCAGGCTGTTCCTAAAGACATGCTTATTTATACGCAGGATGAAAAAGATGCGGCGCTGGTCCGTTCTCAGGGCTTTTTTAACATCCGGGTACTGAAAGATGAAAATCATTTTGTTGACGGACTGACGATTTATAAAACTGACGGCCAGCACGGCAGTAACGAACTGTACGCCGATGCCCAATTGGGTGATTTACTGGGTGACGCATGCGGTCTGGTATTCACGCATCATGATGAAAAAACGATTTATATCGCCGGTGACACCGTCTGGGTTAAGCCTTATGTAAAAAGCCTTCAGCGCTTCAAGCCAGAGATTGTGGTACTCAATACCGGCTATGCGGTCAACGACCTGTACGGTCCGATCATCATGGGCAAAGAAGATACCTTGCGCACGCTTAAAATGTTGCCAACTGCGACCATCGTGGCGTCTCACATGGAATCAATCAATCATTGCCTCCTTACCCGCGCAGAATTACGCGAGTTCTCACTTGAACACGGTATTGAAGATAAGATTCTTATTCCTGCAGACGGTGAAACAATGGCTTTCTGATAAGCCAATAAGATTGATTCAGGGGAAGAATGTATTCCGACAGGTCACCTGTTATCCTCTGATCAATCGGAATCAGCAATACTGCCGCCGGTGTTCCGGTGGCTATCCTTTACGGTAAGGTTAACGTTATGTCTGCATTGACGGTCGCCGTGATTGCCACGGCCGGATTCAGCCCGTTTCACTTTTCAGTCCCCTGTATTATTTTCGGACAGTCTATGCCGCAGCCGGATTTATTCCGCGTGGAAATTTGTGCTGAAAAACCGGGCGTCGTCCTGTCAGATATTGGCCTGTCAATCAATGTGGAACATGGCCTTGAGTTACTTGACGTCGCAGACATTATTATCGTGCCTTACTGGAATCATCCGGAAGAGCGGCCTTCTCAGGCGTTACTTGATAAGCTGATAAACGCATGGCAGCGCGGCGCAGAAGTGGTGGGGCTTTGCCTGGGAGCTTACGTGCTCGCGTATTCCGGCTTGCTGGATCAGCACCGGGCTGCAACACACTGGGAGTTCGAGCAGGACTTCGTTGAACGATTTCCCGCCGTTCGTCTGGACAGCAACTCGCTGTATACCAGCGATGAACGCCTTATTACCTCTGCCGGCACCGCCGCCGGTATTGACTGCTGTCTTAATATCATCAGGGATCATTACGGTTCAGCGGTTGCAAACCGGGTAGCAAGAAGAATGGTGGTTCCTCCTTACCGGGAAGGCGGTCAGGCACAGTTTATTGAACGCCCGGTCCCTGTATCTACGCGGGACGGAAAAATGAACGAGCTGATGGACTACCTGCGTCGCAATCTGGACAAGCCGCACGACCTCGACTCGCTGGCGGGGTTTGCCAGCATGAGCAGGCGGACACTTACCCGTCATTTTTTTAAAGCAACCGGGACAACGCTGGGTGACTGGCTAAACGCTGAGCGTCTTCAGAGAAGCCAGGAGTTGCTGGAAACTACGGACAGCAGTATTGAAAGCGTGTCTGACATGGCCGGGTTTCAGTCGCCAATCTCTTTCCGCCAGAGTTTTAAGGCGAAATTCAGCGTCAGCCCAAGCGAATGGCGCCGGGCATTTCGCGGTCCTGTACCTGTTGATCACGAAAAGGCCTGAGCGGAAGCTAAGAAATCAGAATAGTTTTAAAAAACTGGCAACCTGATACCGGAATGAAAATTTGTTCCTGAAATGAGTGAACTTGCTCATTCTTTAGCGTCGATTTAAAAAGGATTTAGTGCTACTTTTTTCAAACGATAATAGGTTGCCCGCGAAATCCCCGTTTTGTTCATCACGGCTTCAGCCGTCATTTTTTGATGTATCAATTGCAGGGCAATCACAGATTTGCTATGGGGTTTTCGCCCGAATTTAACACCAGCAGCCATAGCTATCACCCGGCCATCATTGGTACGCTCAAGAATGCGTTCCCGTTCTGCCTCAGCCACGGCGGCCAGAATCTGTATCACCATTTTTCCCATAGTTCCTTCGGTACTGAGGCCGTTTTCCAGAAAACGTATGGCGATCCCCTTTTTATAGCAGGCATCCACAATGTGGATCATATCAGCGGTATTACGGCCCATACGATCCATTTTGGTACACAGGATGACGTCATCCTTTTCTGCCCGTGCCAGCAGCCGCTGCAACCCTTCCCGTGCGTCTGTGGCTCCCGACATCATGTCAGTAAAAATTCGATCGTCCCTGACCCCGGCAGATTTCAGCTCAGAAATTTGCATCGTCAGTTTCTGATGGCTGGTTGATACTCTCGCATATCCCAGTAATGCCATATTGGTCTCATAAATCGATATTGATACTGCGTAGTATCATAAAGCATAAAATACGATTTTTGATACTCATGTTTATACCCATTTAGCTAGGTCTCAAAACTTATAATATCTGAGACTGTCAAAAATAGAGCAGATCGCCAGTTTACGAAAGGATGCGCAATGAGTGACGATTTTCTGACCAGAGAACAGACAGAAAACTACGGTCGCTATGTGGCAGAGCCAAATGAGGTTCAACTGGCCCGATATTTTCATCTGGATGAGCGTGACCTTGCTTTTATTAATCAGCGACGGGGAAAACATAACCGTCTTGGGATTGCACTTCAACTGACTACGGCGCGCTTCCTGGGAACGTTTCTTCCTGATCCCCTTCAAATACCCTCATTCATCCGTTTTTACATTGCGGCACAGTTGAACATCAGCCGACCAGAGATCCTTTCCCGATATGCTGAAAGAGAAAATACCCGCTGGGAGCATCAGGGGCTTATCAGGCTCTATTATGATTATCATGATTTTGGTGACTTCCCCTGGACGTTCAGACTGAAGCGTTTGCTCTATACTCGCGCCTGGCTCAGCAATGAGCGCCCAGGCCTGCTGTTTGATTTTGCTACCGCATGGTTGTTGCAAAATAAGATCCTGCTCCCCGCAGCCTCAACGCTGACAAGGCTGATTGGCGAAGTACGTGAACGGGCAAGTCGACGATTGTGGCGAATGCTGACTTTGTTGCCTGACAGCTGGCAGAAAGCGCAACTGGACGGCTTACTTGAAATACCTGAAGGGCAGCGTATATCGGTACTGGAGGAGATGCGGAAAGGTCCAGTCACTATCAGCGGACCGGCTTTTACTGACGCTCTGGAGCGATATATTCGCCTGCGTTGCATGGAGTTTTCCCGGCTGAATTTCTCTGGTCTGCCAGCCATTCAGTTGCGCAATTTGGCCCGTTACGCCGGTATGGCGTCGGTAAAATACATAGCCAGAATGCCTGAAGAACGACGACTGGCCGTGCTTACTGCATTTGTGAAAGCACAGGAAGTTTCGGCGCTTGACGACGCCGTGGATGTTCTGGACATGCTGATACTGGATATCACGCGTTCAGCGAAAAATATCGGGCAGAAAAAGCGGCTCAGAACCCTTAAGGATCTTGATCGTGCCGCGCTATTACTGGCGCGGGCATGTACGCTGTTACTTGATGAAAACACCGATGAGGCAGCACTGAGACAGGCTATTTTTCGCCGTATACCAAAGGACAAACTGGCTGAATCTGTGGGCAAGGTAAATGAGCTGGCACGCCCGCAGGATACTCATTTTCAGGATGAAATGGTGGAGCAATATGGGCGAGTGAAACGTTTCCTGTCCGCGATGTTGCGTGACTTACATTTTCAGGCTACCCCGGCCGGGGAGCACACGTTGTCAGCAATCCATTATCTGGCCGAACTGAGCGGCTCAAAAAAACGAATTCTTGACGATGCTCCAGAGCACATCATTTCCGGCCCCTGGAAACGCCTGGTATATGACAGAGAGGGCAGGATCCTACGCGCCGGTTACTCATTGTGCCTTCTCGAACGTATTCAGGATGCTTTGCGCCGTCGTGATATCTGGCTGGAGAACAGTGACCGCTGGGGTGACCCACGCCAGAAATTGCTTCAGGGCGCTGAATGGCAGGCACAACGGATCTTGGTATGTCGGGCGCTGGGTCACCCATCAGACGGAACTAAAGCAGCAGAGCAGCTGGCTACGCGACTTGATGACACATGGAAGTCGGTGGCTTCACGTTTTGCCTGCAACTCTGCGGTCAGCATCAGCAATGAAGTTAAACATCCCTCACTGACGATCAGCAGCCTGGATAAACTGGATGAACCACCGGCACTGATACAATTGAATCGTCGGGTAAGAGAACTGATCCCATCTGTTGATCTGACCGAGCTGTTGCTTGAAATAGATGCCAGAACCGGTTTTACCCGCGAATTCAGCCACGTCAGTGAATCTGGTGCCCGGGCGCAGGATTTGCATGTCAGTCTGTGCGCAACACTGCTGGCAGAAGCCTGCAATATCGGGCATGAACCTTTGGTTAAGGGGTTCTACGCCGGAAACCTAGATTTTTCCGCGACCAGTGTCGGCGGGGCTGTCACACAAACGACCGGTTGAGTGACAATCATGAAAACAACGATTTTGATGCCAAAACCTGTCACATAACCCGTAAATTATTCAAAGTCATGCAAATAAGATGGTCTTTAGTTTTTGTGACGGACTTTTCTGGGGTTCCGGCGTAGAACCCCAAATAAGCAGGTCTACGGCGTGCGTAAGGTCTGGCACCAGTTAAAACGAGAGAGTATCAAGGTGGCAAGATGCACCGTAGAACGTCTTATGAAAACGTTGGGGTTAGAAGGAGTCATTCGTGGAAAAAGCGTGAAAACAACCCGTAGTGGCAAAGAACGGTGCACTGCGGACGATCTGGTGAATCGTCAGTTCGTTGCAGAGAAGCCGAACCAGCTTTGGGTGGCTGATTTTACGTATGTCACCCCCTGGCAGGGTTTTGCTTATGTCGCGTTTATTATCGATGTGTTCGCTGGTGTTATTGTGGGGTGGCGAGTGTCATCAACCATGGAAACCTCGTTGGTTCTGGACGCACTGGAACAGGCGTTATGGGCCAGAAGACCAGATGGTGGCATCATCCATCATAGTGATCGTGGCTCCCAATACGTCTCTCTGGCGTATACGCAACGATTGAAAGAGGCTGAAGCGATGGCATCAGTAGGTACCGTAGGTGACTCGTATGACAACGCGTTGGCAGAAAGTATCAACGGGTTATACAAAGCGGAGGTAATACACCGGCAGAGTTGGAAAAATAGGCAGGATGTGGAGTTGGCGACGTTGGACTGGGTAGACTGGTTCAACAACCGCCGATTGCTGGAACGCATCGGCTATGTAGCTCCAGTTGAAGCAGAGCAAACGTATTATGCTTCCCTGATGGATAAAGATCAGGCAGCCTGAGTTCCCGGACTAAAAACTCTCCAAGAAACTCGGTGCGGTTCACCCCTGTGGCTTCCATAATGGCATGGACATCTTCAGGTCTGTAGTTCTGTTGTTGAAGCCAGGTCAGAATGACATGTACAGCCCGATAATCATTCTTCACTTTCCTGGTTTTTATTCGCCCACGAATACCGTCGAGAAGCAAACAAATATCCAGGGTTGCTTTGCTGACATCGATTCCTAATTGATACATTTTTACTCTCCTTTCACTTAACCATCACGCCTGTTCGCCTTGTACATGCAGAGTCGTGCTCTTGGTAACCGTTCAAGATCAATGTTGGCGTGAAAGGGAAGCGGAGAGCTATCAGCTGCTAAACAAGGTCATACCTTTAGGGATGGGACTGGCTCACTCCGCTTCATGTGGTAGTAGCTAACCACTACATAGCTATTACATACAAGGGATGGGGATTGGTAATATCTATCAAAGTAGGGCGGCTTCGCCGCGTCACCGGCGCCATTTCACGTTAGTGTCATATTCAACAATGGCTGGCGCCTCCATGCCGCAAAGCGGCATTCAAAGACCGGCTGAGCACTGCTCGCCAGTCCAAACTGTACATGATATAAACGATTGTGGAGTTCTACGCAGGAAACCCATATTAGAACGACTAGCGAGCGCTATTCATGGCATAGAAATCACCAATTTATTTTCATAAAAAGCAGAGAGGTACTTGTGACTGAAACAATTGTTGCCGCGCTACTACCCATTGTCGTGACGCTGATGCTGGGGTTTTTAGCCGGTTGGCACCACGATTTTGACGCCAAGCAAGGCGCGGTCCTAAACCGGATGGTCATGCTCTATGCGCTCCCTTTGACATTATTCTCTGGGATGATGGGGCTCTCACGGTCCATTTTACTTGAACAAGGGAACATAGCGATCGTAATACTCATTGGTATGGCGGGCGGGTATACCATAGTCTACGTACTTGCACGCTATGCTTTCCACCAATCGAATAAAATCGCGGCGCTATTGGCTCTCGCGATCAGCGGCCCTGCGGTACCTTTCGTAGGTGTTCCGGTGCTGGGACATTTGTTTGGTGATATCAGCACCATTCCTATTGCACTGTGTAGCATCATCATGAATCTGTTTCAGGTGCCAATAACGATATTGATCCTTTCATCCGGTAATACCGATGGCACCAAAATTACGTTCAAGGACAGTCTGAGCAATACTTTAAAAGAGCCCGTAGTATGGGCCCCTATTCTTGCGCTAATTTTATTGTTGTGCAATCTGCATATTCCTATGCAAATCCGCTCATCTTTACAGCTCCTCGGCGGAGCAACAGGTGGTGTGGCCCTTTTCGCTTCGGGCATCATTCTTTTCTCCTACCACGTTGCATTCAATCGCGCGATTGCCATTATCATTTTGGCAAAAAACATCCTGCTACCATTGGCTGTTATGAGTATCGCATTATTATTTAAAGTTGATGCTACGACGTTAAGTCTTTCAGTTATTAGTGTAGCGATCCCAACGGCCTCTATCTGCGTGATCCTAGCCGTGCAATACAAAACCGCCGAGCAAGAAATGGCGTCAGCTCTATTTTTCAGTACGATTTTATCCATCCTGACTATGGGGGGATTCTTGTATTACCTTCATTGATGATCCAATTTTCAATGAAGACAACCATACTTATATCACCATGGATTAATTTGGAGTTTTAACATGCTGAATGAACAACAAACCGTTGCTGAATTTATTGTTTCCTGCCTTGAAAAGGAAGGTGTTGAATATGTATTCGGCATTCCCGGTGAAGAGAATATCAAGTTAGTGCGCGCTATCACCGCATCTGAAAAAATCCGCTTTATTCTGGTACGCCATGAGCAAGGTGCCTCCTTCATGGCGGATATCTATGGTCGTTTGACCGGTAAAGCTGGCGTTTGTACAGCAACGCTTGGTCCGGGGGCCATCAACCTGCTGTTAGGCACGGCCGATGCGCAGACGGACTCTAGCCCTCTAGTGGCAATTACAGCACAGGTAGGTCTGAATCGTATTTATAAAGAGTCACATCAAATTGTTGATCTGGTTTCCATGTTTAAGCCCGTCACCAAGTGGGCTGATACCATCCTGACACCATCTGCGATACCTGAAATGATACGCAAGGCGTTCAGCCTTGCTCAGCAAGAACGTCCGGGTGCTACCTATCTCGCCATTCCTCAGGATATTGAAGCCATGCAAATGCCGGCAGCACTCGCCCCGATCCAACCCGAAGATATGAGTATAGGGTATCCTGCTCTTGAGCAGATAAAACAGGCCGCTGAGTTGCTCCGTAATGCGCGTTACCCGGTGATCTTAGCTGGACATGGCGTCGCCAGAACTGGGAGTTCTGATGCACTTACCGCCCTAGCAAAGCGCTATCAGGTTCCTGTTGCAACCACTTTTATGGGTAAAGGCGTTATCAGCGACAGAAGCCCATATGCGCTAGGAGTCATGGGCTTTATGCGTCACGACTATGAAAACTTTGCTTTCGATAAGGCTGATGTCATTCTGGCTATTGGTTATGAACTACAAGAGTTCGCACCAGAGCGGATGAACCCTCATGCAGATAAAAAAATCATCCACATTAATACATTCAGTGCCGATACGGACAAACATTATCGTGTCGATGTCAATATTGAGTCTGATATTAAGCAGGCTATCACAGCACTGACAGCCCAATTAGGTAATACTCCACTGCATTCTGAGCCAAGCACATCCAAAATCAGCAGACTGCGTCAAGACGAATTGGATAAAGGCCAAAGAAGTCATGATTTCCCGCTTAAACCACAACGCATCGTCGCCGATATCCGTAGTGCAATGGCTGATAACGATATTGTGTTGGCGGACACTGGTGCAATTAAAATGTGGATGTCGCGCCTCTATCCGACCTATCAACCACTGACTTGTCTGATATCCAATGGCTTGTCAACCATGGCATTTTCTCTGCCGGGTGCGCTGGGTGCGAAACTGGCCTATCCAGAACGTAGAGTCCTGGCGGTTATGGGTGACGGAAGCTTTATGATGAACTCCCAAGAGATTGAGACTGCGGTACGCGAAAATATTCCTTTAGTGGTACTGATATGGGTTGACGGCAGCTATGGTTTGATTAAGTGGAAAATGGATATTGAAGAAGGCATGCACGATACTGTTGACTTTGGCAATCCCGACTTCGTCAAGTATGCGCAAAGTTTTGGTGCCAAGGGCTACCACATCAATAGCACAGGGGAATTATTACCAACGTTGGAAAAAGCCCTCAATGAGGGAGGGGTATCGGTGATTGCGTGTCCAGTAGATTACAGTGAGAACATGCAACTGGTAAGCAAACTCGGTGAACTGACCATTTCTCTTTAAATGTATAACGCTCATGCTCCCACGGAAAATTTGGGAGTATGGATCGTAAAAAGGCCAGAATACGGTTTGCTACATTACACGAACTAATGGGGGGGTGTAAGCGGCAAGCCGCCAAAATTTTGTGGGGCTGTTGACGAAAAATGATTAATCAGTGGTGACGCCGCTGCTGATAAGGTTTTCCGTTCTATCAGGGGTCAGTTTGGGAAACGGAAATTATTGTACGTTAAGAGCATAATTTAACCGTTTCTGAAAGGTAACTGATTGATTTGTCTTCATCGGCTATCGCTTTTAAGTTGTTGCAATCATGATGTCGCATTTAAGTTATCTCATTACGCAAGCATGCCAGCCAAGCGCCATATAGCGCGGGAGTACGTCCCATTGCAATAGCGACGACCGTCAACAAACAGGCTTGCCGTACAATATTGTCCTTTTCCCAAACTGACCCCTTTCGTACAGAGCAGCAGCATGGTGTACGTAATCGCTCGATTTCGGACACAGAAACGCTGTAGTCCCGCCATCCGAGGGATCGCTAATAGCCACTTGGTCAAAAAATAGTCTTAGCGTAGGTTCTTTTCCCTTTTCCAAGCGGACCCCTATTGATGCGACCGAGTCGCTGTCGCGTTTATCCATTGTAGAGGGTGAAGGTTATAACCAGATCCAAATTTATGGTCCGCGTCTCGATATGGACACGGACTTTAAAGTTTGGGTGGGGATTGTTTATGCCCTGTCTAACAAAAAACTAAGCCATGACGGTCAGCTGGAGCTCAATTTCCCCGAGTTTGCTAAAAGCTGTGGCATCGACAGCAAACGCATCGATCGCCAACTTAAAGAACGATTTGATGCATCATTGACCCGTATTGCACGCACCAATATTAGCTTTATCAAAAAAATACCCGGTACAGACGATCACATAACGATTAACATGCATCTTGTTGAATCCACGTATTATGACAGCGCAACAGGGAAGATTGTCATCAGGCCTAACGCAAAACTGAATACACTATACCGGGTAGATGGTAAAACACGGTTATATCTCAAATCGCTTCAAAAACTAGCTCGAAAAGAATCTGCTCAGGCACTGTATCTTTATCTGGCAGAACTCCCAGCCACCTTTTATCGCATTGGTTTTGACCGATTACGTGAACGACTCCAACTGACCTCTCATTTGGGCAACCAGAACGCCACAGTAAAGAAAGCGCTTCAACAGCTGAAAGACATAGGCTTTCTAGAATATTCGGTTGAAAAAGAAAACGGAGATTACATCCTGAACATATTAAAGCGAAACCCAAAACTTTAAATCGCCCGTTATAGTGGATTTTGAGCTGCTGTGTTTTTCAATTCAGCGCTAATGGAGATAAAAGTGCAAAGCGGGAAACGGAATATATATGTGCTGTTTTTGGCAATTTCAGTAGGAAGCCTGAGTGGGTGTGTCGCTAATCCCTATGGCTATGGGGTTTCATTTATAAACCCATTCACTGTCCTGACGGAGCCTAAGCAGTTTGACTCTATCATTCGCAATTTCGATCTTCAGGAGTTGCAATCAAGAAAACCAACGCTTGGAAATATCCGTGTATCACTTGATCTATCCTCTCCCCTAGAGAAGGCCACGACGGCAAAGGCGAGATTCCGCTATACCCGCCATGAGGGTGGCTTCGGTGCCATGACTTATCGCGTGCCTGTCTTAAAATCTGATAAGGGCACTTATGTATTACCTATCCCAGCCCCTGAAGGTAGCCACTACAACCTCGATAGCATATCTATTTTTATCAATGGTAAAGGTGAGGATGATGGCTATATCATTAACCTATTCCCGACAGAGGTGAAGTGGAATACTAAATCTGGCCACCTGAATAGAGGTGATATCATCACCTCATAGTCAAAACAGGTGACATTATGACCGGACGTAACAGACGCAATTTTAGCCCCGAGTTCCGACTTGAGGCTGCCCAGCTTGTACTCGATCAGCACTACACCGTTGCCGCCGCTGCAACGGCAATGAATGTTGGTAAATCCACGATGGATAAATGGGTTCGCCAGCTTAAAGAAGAACGCGCAGGTAAATCCCCAAAGGCCTCTCCGATGACGCCTGAGCAACTTCGCATTCGTGAATTAGAAAAACGACTGCAACGTGTTGAAATGGAAAACGATATATTAAAAAAGGCTACCGCGCTCTTGATGTCAGACTCCCTGAACAATTCTCGTTAGTTGAGAAACTCAGGACGCGGTTTCCTGTTGCCTTTATTTGCAATGTGTTCGGGATCCATCGCAGTAGCTATCGGTACTGGCTAAGCCGACCGCAGAAACCTGATGCAAAACATATCGTTATACTTAGCCTGGTTCGTGAAGTTCATCATGCCAGTAATGGCTCTGCGGGGGCCCGGAGCATTGCCGATATGGTCAGCGCAAAAGGTGTTCCGTTGAGTCGCTGGCGGGCCAGTAAGATAATGAAAGAGCTGAATATTGTTAGTTGCCAGCAACCGGATCATCGCTACAAAAAAGCCACAAAAGAGCATGTGGATATCCCTAATCATCTGGATCGCCAGTTTGCAGTAACGGAACCTAATCAGACCTGGTGCGGCGACGTGACCTACATCTGGACGGGCAAACGGTGGGCTTATCTGGCGGTTGTTCTGGATTTATTTTCCCGCAAGCCAATAGGCTGGGCGATGTCGTTTTCTCCGGACACAGCTCTGACAGGAAAAGCATTAACGATGGCCTGGGAAGCCAGGGGAAAACCGGCTGACGTTATGTATCATTCTGACCAGGGAAGTCACTATACCAGCAGGGAATTCAGACGTTTACTGTGGCGTTATCGTATAAAGCAAAGCATGAGTCGACGTGGGAACTGCTGGGACAACAGCCCAATGGAACGATTTTTTCGCAGCCTGAAATCAGAATGGGTACCGAACTGTGGATACGCTAATTTTAGCGAAGCAAATAGATCAATAACGAATTACATCATTGGTTATTACAGCCAGCTCAGACCCCACCAATATAACGGTGGCTTAACACCCAATGAATCAGAGCGATTGTTCTGGAAAAACTCTAAAGCCGTGGCCAGTTTTTGTTGACCACTTCA
>Ga0256408_1000524_pt1 | contig 28447 bp, 27 predicted proteins | sample PhyAR1_FD_185998 | JGI IMG/M metagenome (GOLD analysis project Ga0256408, IMG submission 185998) | Leaf surface microbial communities from alfalfa plants in UC Gill Tract Community Farm, Albany, California, United States - DLSL A.R1 | ecosystem: Host-associated > Plants > Phyllosphere >...
GTCCTGAACACTGTCGCCGACAATTTCTCCTAAATAATCCCAACAGCGAGTCATATCAATTTGCACTAAATCTACCGGCATGCCGGCATCAATTCCACTGATTACTTCTTCTAACGCATCCGCTGCTTGTTCCAACAATGCAATGTGGCGTGTATTAGATACGTAAGTCGCATCTTTTTCCCCTGTTTGTCCGCCAAAAAATAATGCAGCAATCCTTGCTTCCAATTGTTCCATTCCTGCTTTAGAAAGTACAGAGACTGGCAATACTTCTTCATTTGCCACATAAGTAGCTAATTCATCACAATCTAATTGAGCAGGTAAATCTATTTTATTTAATAAAATAATTCGTTTTAATCCCTTTGTTGCTTTTAACAACTGGCAATCTTCTTGCGATAAAGCTTCACTTTGATTTAAGACGAGAAGGATCAAATCTGATTCCGCCAGTGCTTTTCGGCTGCGTTCAACGCCGATTCGCTCCACGATATCTTCTGTTTCTCGAATACCAGCCGTATCAATCAGCTTTAGCGGTACACCACGAACATTAACGTATTCTTCAATGACATCTCGCGTAGTGCCAGCGATGTCTGTGACAATGGCTTTTTCTTCCCTGAGTAAGTGATTTAACAAACTAGATTTGCCGACGTTAGGACGACCGATAATAGCTGTGTTAAGGCCTTCTCGTAAAATTTTCCCTTGCTTGGCGGTCATTAATAATTGCTGAATCTGAGCTTTGACAAATATTGCTTTTTCCAATAATAGCTTTGTTGTCAGCTCTTCAACATCGTCATATTCCGGATAATCAATATTAACTTCAACTTGTGCCAGTGTATTTAAAATTTCTTGACGCAAAGAACGAATTAATGAGGATAAATCACCATCTAATTGATTTAATGCCACATGCATCGCTTTGTCTGTTTTTGCTCGAATTAAATCCATTACAGCTTCAGCTTGCGATAAATCCATTCGCCCGTTTAAAAAGGCTCGTTTGGTAAATTCACCCGGCTCCGCCATACGTGCGCCTTCTCGCAACAGCAGTTGAAGAATTTGATTTACTACTACGATGCCGCCATGACAGTTAATCTCAACAACGTCTTCTCTGGTGAAAGTCTTGGGCGCTCGCATAACAGAAAGCATCACTTCATCAATCAACTGGCTATTTCGAGGATCTATAATATGTCCATAATGGATTGTATGTGACGGTACAGCCATTAGATCTTTACTTCCAGAATGATAGACTTTGTTCGCAATGTTCACTGCCTCATCTCCACTTAAACGGACAATACTAATTGCACCTTCTCCTGGCGGCGTTGAAATTGCCGCAATTGTATCAAATTCCAACGTAACTTGTTGCATATCAACGTTCCTTTCTGTTTTTATTACTATAACAACAAAAAAAGCGCCCACTCCACCTATCAAATTCAAGGTCGGATTTAGCACTTTCACTGCTTTTCCACTATTTTTCTGATGTTAGGATAGCACATTTTTCGCTTTTTAGCAATTTATCTTTTTTTGAAATAAAAAGCTAAGGCAGAATTATTTGATCGTAAATACATAAATTATAAAGGGAAACACATAGTAGCAGCGCAAACCAAGAAATAAACAAAGCACTCCGTTCCTACAACCTCTGTAGAAAACGCAGCGCTTTGCGTAAGAATCGTGGCTAAGACCCAGAAATCTTTCCTGCGCATCTTTTCCTTCATCGCTATTTTAAAATGGTTTATTTTTATAGCTAGTTACTTTATCTCGGCTTTTTGAGCATTTTTCTGCAATTATTTTTTGCTCCGTTTGCGTTTGATAATGCCTAAGCTTGCTAATAGTGCAAGAAAGCCACCGAAGATACCAGCAGTTACGTTTTCTATTTCACCAGTGCTTGGATAAGAACTTCTGTTATGTGCATAGCCTGAACCTGAACTATAATATCTACCGCCAAAGTCAGAACCATTCGTTCTTAAGCCTAAACCGCATCCGCTATTGTTCCATCCAGCACCAGTTGTTCCCGCTCCATTAATGCCAGTAACGATGCCAGCGTTTATTCCTGTTCCTAACGTAGTTCCTGTGCCAGTATTGCCTGATCCATTATCATTTGGATTGGTTGTAGCAGTTGACTCGGCTGGCGTACTATATAAAGTAGCTAAACTGTAGTTTCCACGGTTGACTGTTGCTATTGCTGATAAGGACTCTTGCGCTTGGGTAGCACCAACAGCTAATTGAACAGTAAGTCTTTCTTGTACAGTAGCCGCTGTTGCTAGTATGCTGACATAAACTGATGTTACCGACAAGTTTCTTATGCTTTTTCATTTTATTTCCCTTCTTTTCTTTTGAATAAAAGACTTTAAATATCAAACAACCAACTTTTTTAAAATCCCTTCTTTTTCAAGTGATATTATTATCTTAATGAAGTTTATTGTTTTTTTTTAATAATTTTATAACAGTCCTGTTTTACATTTTCCTTCTGCCAGTATCTAAATAGTGAATTAATTTACAATTAGAAAAAACGATTTCGATTATTTTATCCATTAATAAAATTATTCACACTTTTATTTCATAGAAATAAACACAATAAAAAATTATTTTTTATACAGACTACTTTCTTTGCTTTTGAATAGGACGAATAGTAGAATAAAACCAATCTTTTAGTTCAAAGTAAGGAGGAACCAACTATGAAAAATCGTCAACAAAATTCTTTTATAGAAGAAATGGAAGATAAATTAAGTGCTATTTTACTGGCTACCGGATCTGTGAATCGTAAATACATCGTGAGAGATGTTGTTTTTGCTACAGATAGAGTGGAAGTGGATTTGTTTTCTTCTGAAGTAAATCCAAACGATGTATTCAAAAAAATTTATCTTCAATTAAAACAAATTGCTTATGAATATGAAGCAGATGCTGTTATTAATTGTCACTTTGAACAAAAATCAGAAGAAGTAGCTGGTGTGAAAGTGGTAGAATTATTTGCTTACGGCACTGTGGTCCAATTCACACAAACGACGATTGGATAAGCAAAAAGTGAGCACAACGTTGAATGAACGTTGTGCTCACTTTTAAATTTAACTCTCAGAAAAATCTTTAAGATTATACTTTATACTTAGCAAATCCACAATTTATAACAATTAGAATTATCATTACACTAGCTAAGATGCCAGCTAATTTCTTGGTATTTTTTCCGGTATTTGTTTGTTGACTAACTTTGTTGGCTTGACTTGTTACTCTCGTCTTAAATGTAACGTCTGATATTCCTTTAAAGTAGGTCGTTGAATCAAATAAATTACTCCCCTTTAATAAAGCAAACTGGATGTTCATTTTATTACTAGCATCTCAGCATAAACATACTAATTATCAACAACATAAGGATTTGCAGTAGCAAAATAGCTTACTGTATAAATAAAATAAGGAAATTAGCTACTTGAATTTGCCACAGCATAGCTAATTTGATGATTGACAAGTTTATCGTATAACCCAGATTCAGTTACTCCTTTTTATCATAGTTAAACAGTCAACCTTTTTTCATTTGCTTCAATTTTACCATGTTGCTGATAGATATAGTAAACTATCAATAAATTATTAAAATTCTTGCCATTATATATGCCCTTATTTGTATAATCTGGTTGATAGGTATGCTCAATTTCGTGAAGCGTTCCCCTATTCATATATTCACTACGGTCGAATAACCGTAAAAGGTATAATTTTCGTTATAATAAGCTCCTACTCCTGAAGGAGCACCGGCGTCTGCTTTAAAAAAACAATTTTCTAACAATTTATTCTAAGTTTCATCGTAATAATCAATAATACTTTTCTAATAAATAATATAACGGATTCTTCCTCATTTCTATTATTTTCCAACACCAAAATTTTAAATTGGAATAACCATCTGTCGTACTTTTCTTCCTAATACGAATTGTTGCCCCTGAATTTAATACCATGACCAAGTTTTGGCGATCATGGTATTTTGCTCGTGACATGCCAGATTTAAACACCCAAGTAGATTCTTCTAAACTGGTAATTTCTTGCATTCTCACTTCAGCTTGTACTAATTGACTACCACTAAAGATGCTCAACACTATTAAAAACCCGAATAAGAAGCGTATTTTTTCATTTCTTTCATTGAAAAACTCCCAACTTTATAAGCTATCTTTTATTATATAATAAAAGAAGATAAGATTACAATTTAAGGTGATTTTAATCATAAAATAAAGCCATTTTATTTTTAAATATTAATATAAAAATGATAAATTAATGAACAAAAAAACCTGATCCTTAAAAGAATCAGGCTGGGAGAAGCAGGTAGGCATTTGCTTCAACTACTTTATCATCGTATTTTTGTACTCTGATAAGAATGATTTCGTAGTAAATATACTTTGTTTACGCTCATTTGTCAATCAATTTTTAGTAGAAAAAGAGCGGATACAATCGTACTTAATAATAGAAAAAACCAGCGAACAAAAGGATTCTCCTTACTTTTCGCTGGTTTTTTTCTAGAATTTTCTTTTGGCTGGCTCAACTACTAAGTAGCGATAAGGCTCATCACCTTCAGAATAAGTGTTGACTTCTTCGTCCTTACTCAAAACAGAATGAATTTGTTTTCTTTCAAAAGCCGGCATCGGTTCTAAGAAAACTGGACGACCGGTTTGTTTGGCTTTATCTGCCGTCCGCTTGGCTAGACGTTCTAAAATGGCCTGTCTTTTTTCTCGGTAGTCGCCAATATTTACAACAACTGATAATTTATTATCAGCAACACGATGGATAAAAACCTGTGCTAAATATTGCAGCGCATTTAAAACTTTCCCGTGTTTACCAATTAAAAGTCCTTGTTTTTCAGTATCCAAGTGGAAAGTAATCTTGTTGTCTAAACGTTCTATACGCACAAGCGCTGGCGCGTTCAATTCCTTGGAAATATTGGTTAAATACACAGCTAATTCTTTTATTGCAGCTTCATCTTCCAAATGTTCTAAAACTTTGGGAAAAGCTATAGTTTGATTCGTTTTTATATCAGTTTCTTTTGTCAACTCTTCTAGTTTAACGGCTTCATCAGCTACGACGATATCTTCTACAGTAGCTTCTATAGCTTCTGAAATTTCTTCAGTAACTGTCGGTTCAATAGAAACTTTGGCATTTTGTTTGCCAAGTCCTAGAAACCCTTTTTTTCCTTCATTTAAGATATTCACTTCAACTTCTTCACGCGCCACTTCCAAAGCACGTAAACCTACAGCAATTGCTTCCTCAACCGTATTCCCTTCATAAATCGGCATCTGACCAACCTCCTTTATTTTTTCTTCACGCGTTTTTTCTTAGGATTTTGCGCACGTTGCAAAGCTCGTTCTCGTTCTCTTGCAATCCGTGCAGCTTCTTCCCGCTCTTTTTGTATTTTAAATGGGTTATTTAATAGTAAAGTCTGACCCACTTGGAAAGCATTTGAAACTACCCAGTATAATGATAACCCGCTGGCTAGTGACATCCCCATTAAAAAGATCATAATTGGCATTGCATAATTCATCACTTTAAGCGAAGCATTTGATTCCAATTGACTCATGCTTGATAAATACGTACTAGCAAAGGTAAATACTGCTGCTAAGATCGGTAAAATCAAGTAAGGATCTGGACGATTAAGGCTCAACCATAAAAAGCTACCCTGTTTTAATTCTGGAACCCGTGAAATTGATTGATACAGCGCCATCATTATCGGCATTTGCACTAAAAGTGGCAAGCAGCCGGCATAAGGGTTTACATTATTTTCAGCGTACAACCGTTGTTGCTCTTCACGAAATAGCCTTTGTGTTTCCGGGTCTTTTGAAGAATATTTTTTTTGCAACGCTTTGATTTGAGGCTGTAATTCTTGGGTTTTACGCATGCTTTTTGTTTGAAAATGCATCAATGGGAGTAAAATCACCCGAATGACCAGCGTAAACAAAATAATACCGATACCTGTACTTGCATTTATGGATAAAAATTTAATCGCTTTAGCAAAATAAAATACGATATAACGATCCCAAATTCCTGAACTATTTTCATTAATCGGCGCAGTGCCGCAAGCGGACAAAACAAAAACTAAGGTGATTAGCCCGGCCATTAACAGTAGACGTTTATACTTCTTCACAATATTGTTCCTCTCTTATTTTAAAATTTTCGCAAGTGTTAACACATGTTTTAGATTCGCTTCCACTTCTTCAGAAGACAGCATTTCTACGCCAGGTCTGGCGATAATAATAAAGTCAATGTCTTGCTTTATTCGTTCCTGCAGCTGAAATAAACTGGCTCGAATTTTGCGCTTGACTGCATTTCTGGTTACTGCGTGGCCAATTTTTTTTCCAACAGAAATTCCCACCCGAAAGTGTTCTTGTTCGGGCTTTTCCAGTACGTAAACCACAAATCTTCGATTAGCACAGGATTTTTTTTTATTAAAAACTCTTTGAAATTCTTTTTCTTTTTTTACACGATAGGATTTTTTCATAGGCATCCCTTTGTCTCTTTATTTAGTCACTCTATCATATAATAGCATATTCAGCCGTTTTTTCATCAAAATTTTCGCATAATTTTCTAAGTTCATTTGTCATTTATTTATGAAAGCAGCTGCTTTTTCGTTCTTTTCTATCTTCGCTGCTCAAAAAGAACCCTTAGTTATCTCCACATTCATAATATGAAGATAACTAAGGGTTCTTAACTAGACAATTATTAAAATGCCAAAACATCGGTTGATTAAGCAGATAGAACTTTTCTGCCTTTACGACGTCTGCTTGCTAATACGCGACGGCCGTTTTTTGTACTCATACGTTTACGGAATCCGTGAACTTTTTGGCGCTTACGTTTGTTTGGTTGATACGTTCTTTTCATGCTATTACACCTCCTGAGATTGTAACTATCCATCATTACATAGACATACTTCGATAGTATAACGAGAAAACGGGACTTTTGTCAATAAATTTTCAGAAATTATTTTTTTATTTTGATATCAAAACTTATCCACAAAAGCTAAAAATTTGTGATTAGCTTGTGGATATTTTTCCACAACGATTTTACTTTCTCGCCGTTTATTTTTTAGTTTTGCACAAAAAAACATCCTGTGAAAAAGATATCAACAACTGAAAAGTAAATTGTTGATAACTCATCAAAACCTTTATATATCAAGCTTTATTTTCCTCACTTTCATGTGGATAACTATGATGAAATACACGATATCCTCGATTAATTTACAGGCTGTGGATAAACTTTTTGACATCTGTTTATTTTTTTTCCACAATTCATATTTGGTTGTGGAAAAACTTTAAAAAAAATGCTAAAATTTAGTGTGCTTATTCTTTTTGACTTATACACAAGCTAGTTTAAATAAAAATAAAATATAATAGGAGGTTCCTGTATGCCCGACGTGGAAAGTTTCTGGCAAAGTCTTGAAGATGCATATCAGGCAATTTTGTCAGCTCCCAGTTTTGATGCTTGGATTAAAACGACCCGACCTTTGAAATTAGAGAATAATCAATTTTGGCTGGAAGTTCCTTCTGCTGTACACAAAAATTATTGGGAAAAGAACTTGGCAGCAAAAATTGTTGAGACTGGTTTTAAATTAACTGGCGCTGAAGTTATGCCTCATTTCGTCGTAGCAGGTGAACAAGAAGCTGCTTTAGTACAAGAAACAAAGCAACAGTCTGAAGTGGATGAAAAATTTAGCGAACACAGTAAAAAAGCCATGCTAAATCCCAAGTATACATTCGATACCTTCGTAATTGGGAAGGGAAACCAAATGGCTCATGCAGCGGCGTTAGTAGTAGCCGAAGATCCTGGATCGATCTATAATCCTTTGTTTTTCTATGGTGGTGTTGGTTTAGGGAAAACCCACTTGATGCACGCCATTGGGCATCAAATGCTGGTTAATCAACCAGACGCTAAAGTGAAATATGTCAGCAGTGAAACCTTTACCAATGAATTTATTAATTCGATTCAAACGAAAAATTCTGAACAATTTCGTAAGGAATATCGCAATGTTGACTTATTGTTGGTAGATGATATTCAGTTTTTAGCGGAAAAAGAAGCAACTCTGGAAGAATTTTTTCATACGTTTAATGACTTATATAACGAAAATAAACAAATTGTTCTCACCAGTGATCGACCGCCCAATGATATTCCAAAATTACCGGAACGTTTGGTTTCCCGCTTTGCTTGGGGACTTTCAGTAGATATTACTCCCCCTGATTTAGAAACACGAATTGCTATTTTGCGAAAAAAAGCAGATGCAGAACGTTTAGAGATTCCTGACGATACATTGAGTTATATTGCCGGCCAAATCGATTCAAATATTCGCGAATTAGAAGGAGCTTTGGTTCGCGTTCAAGCATTCGCTACGATCAATGGGGAAGATATTACAACCAGCCTAGCCGCTGATGCGTTGAAATCATTGAAAGCCGTTGGCAGCAAACATCATCTTTCTATTTTGCAAATTCAAGAAGAAGTCTGTAAATACTACCATATTCCTTTAAAAGATTTAAAAGGCAAGAAACGAGTAAAATCTATTGTAGTTCCGCGACAAATTTCCATGTATTTAGCACGAGAAATGACCGATAACTCCTTACCAAAAATTGGTGCTGAATTTGGCGGGAAAGATCACACAACAGTTATTCATGCTCATGAAAAAATTCAGCAATTATTAGAAAAAGATCCTACTATTCAAAAAGAAGTTAGCGAAATTAAAAATCTTTTGAATTCTTAGGCTGTGGAAAACTTTAGGGAAAAATAAAAAAGTTATGCACAACTTATACACAAGTGGAAAACTTATTTCTTTTTCTCTTTTAGGACTTTTCCACAGAATTAACAAGACCTACTACTTTTATTATTTTTTATATAAATAAATAAAAAACGATCATCAACTGATCTATTAAAAATAAAGAAATAAAGGAGCTTACTAGATTATGAAAGTAACGGTAAAAAGAAGTGTCTTTCAACAAGAGCTACAAACAGTCCAACGAGCAATATCTTCCAAAACCACCATTCCTATTTTGACAGGTGTCAAAATCGTCTTGACGAATGAAGGATTGACTTTAACTGGAAGCAATGCGGATATTTCTATTGAAAGTTTTCTAAGCAAAGACGATGAAAAAGCACAAATGGTAATTGAACGGACCGGAAGTATCGTGTTGCAATCTCGTTTCTTTGGTGAAATTATCCGTAGATTACCTGAAGAGCTCTTTACTATGGAAGTTTTGGAGAATAATCAAGTAGCAATCACTTCTGGAAAAGCTGATTTTACGGTAAATGGTTTAGATGCTGATAACTATCCTCATCTGCCAGTGATTGACACTACCAACCAAATAAAATTACCTGTCCATTTATTGACTAAAATTATTAATGAAACTGGATTTGCCGTTTCTATGCATGAAAGCCGTCCGATTTTAACCGGGGTTCACTTTGTATTGGAAAATCAAAAATTATTAGCTGTAGCAACTGATTCTCATCGTTTAAGCCAACGAGTGATTCCAACGGAACAAACTGTTGAAAACTTCAACATTGTTATTCCCGGAAAAAGCTTAGTGGAACTTTCCCGTTCTTTAGCCAATGAAGAAGAAATCGTTGAAATCAGCATTATGGAAAATCAAGTCTTGTTCAAAACACAAAACATGTACTTCTATTCTCGCTTGTTAGAAGGAAACTATCCTGACACTAACCGTCTGATTCCAACCAGCTTTAACACAGAAATTGAATTTTACGTTCCTGATTTATTATCTGCTATTGAACGAGCTTCTTTATTGTCTCATGAAGGTCGCAACAATATCGTCCGTTTAGCAATTTCTTCAGATTCAGTAGTGTTGTACGGTAATTCTCCAGAAATTGGGAAAGTAGAAGAAGCCTTAAACTATGAAAAAGTTACGGGTGAACCTTTAGAAATTTCCTTTAATCCAGATTACATGAAAGATGCTTTACGAGCATTTGGCGAAATGAATATCACTATTAAATTCATTTCCCCTATTCGTCCTTTCACGTTGGAACCAACGGAAACAGATGTTGACTTTATCCAATTAATTACTCCAGTGCGTACAAACTAAAAAATAAACGATTCTCAACAAATGAGCTTGAAGCGGCAGTTTATTGGCTGTTGTTCAAGCTCATTTTTTCAAATTGTAGTTGTTGGTTGGTTGCTGTAGTGGTTAAAAATTTTTTACAAGCGAAATAATGAAAAAATGATTATTGACTTCTAAAATGCATTTTAAGAGTTTTTCAGCAGTCGGAATAATTTATGTCATTTAGAAACAAAATTGCTTAGAATGAAAATTAAACGGATAAATTTGTTTTCTTGATGAAAAAAGGGTATAATATGAGAGTAAAGCGCAATTAGAAAACGAGGGATGCATATTGAAAAAAACGATTGAGCTAGAAACTGAGTATATGACGCTTGGACAATTACTAAAAGAAGTCAATGTAATCAGTAGCGGTGGACAAGCAAAGTGGTATTTAGCAGACCACAGCGTCTTTGTAGATGGCGAGCTGGAGAATCGCCGCGGTCGTAAATTGTACGCAGGCATGATGATCGAGTTACCTGAAGAAGGTACTTTTTTTATGGTAAAAAAAGGAATCGAGCCAGCTGATGAGATTGAATAAAATCTCATTGCAGCACTATCGGAATTATGAGGCAGTGACCTTAGCTTTTCCTAAAACACTGAATATTTTTCTAGGAGAGAACGCTCAAGGCAAAACGAATTTGCTTGAAGGTATTTATGTTTTGGCAATGACCCGCAGCCATCGGACAAGTAATGAAAAAGAGTTGATTAACTGGCATGGACAAGCAGCGAAAATCAGTGGCATCGTTGAGAAAAAATCGGGTAAAATCCCTCTTGAAATGACAATCTCTAATAAGGGACGGAAGACAAAAGTCAATCATATTGAACAAAAGCGATTAAGTTCATACATCGGACAATTAAATGTCATTTTATTTGCGCCGGAAGATTTATCCTTAGTCAAAGGATCACCACAAATTCGCCGCAAATTTATTGATATGGAATTGGGCCAGGTGAACCCCATTTATCTTTATGACCTCGTTCAATATCAAGCAGTATTGAAGCAAAGAAATCAGTATTTAAAACAACTAGTTGAAAAAAAGCAGACCGACACTGTCTATCTGGATATTCTCACAGAACAGCTGGCGGAGTTTGGCGGTAAAGTCTTATTTGCTCGTTTAACCTTTGTGAAAAAACTAGAACATTGGGCGAACTTATTGCATCAAAAAATCAGCCATCAAAAAGAAACCTTAACAATTGAATATGCCGCCAGCATTTCTGATTTGACGGCAGAACAGACGCTAGAAGAGATGCAGCAAGTGTTACTGAAAAGTTTAATGGAACAGCGCAAAAGAGAACTCTTTAAAGCCAATACGTTTTTAGGACCACATAGGGACGATTTATTGTTTATGGTCAATGATCAAAATGTCCAAACCTATGGTTCACAAGGCCAGCAGCGTACGACGGCGCTAAGTGTAAAATTAGCAGAAATTGATCTCATGTATTCTGAAACTGGGGAATATCCAATTTTATTATTGGATGATGTTATGAGCGAATTGGACAATGAACGACAGCTACATCTTTTAGAGACAATTGAGGGCAAAGTCCAAACCTTTTTAACCACAACAAGTTTAGATCACTTAAATGACAAACTAACTGTTGAACCAGATATTTTTTATGTTCATCAGGGAGAGATAGAAAGGAAATAAACAATATGACAGAAGAAAAAAAGAGCATGAAAGAACGGGCAAAAGAATATGATGCAAGTCAGATTCAAGTTCTGGAAGGATTAGAAGCTGTACGTAAACGTCCGGGTATGTACATAGGCTCAACGAGCTCAGAAGGGTTACATCACCTTGTTTGGGAAATCGTTGATAATTCTATCGATGAAGCTTTAGCGGGCTTTGCTACAAAAATTGAAGTTATTATTGAACCGGATAGTAGCATCACCGTTATTGATGATGGCCGTGGAATTCCGGTAGATATTCAAGCAAAAACAGGCCGTCCAGCTGTCGAGACCGTTTTTACAATTTTGCACGCCGGTGGTAAATTCGGCGGTGGCGGTTATAAAGTTTCCGGGGGTTTACACGGCGTTGGCTCCTCAGTCGTTAATGCTCTTTCCACACAGTTGGATGTAAAAGTCTATAAAGACGGCAAAGTTTATTTTCAAGAATATCGTCGCGGAGTAGTAGTAGATGATCTTAAAGTAATTGAAGACACAGATCGTCATGGTACGACAGTTCATTTTACGCCAGATCCGGAAATTTTTACGGAAACAACGGTTTTTCAATTCGATAAATTGGCGACACGAGTTCGAGAATTGGCCTTTTTAAACCGTGGCTTAAAAATTTCTATTGAAGATCGTCGTGAAGCTGAACCTGTGCTGAAAGAGTATCACTATGAAGGCGGAATTAAAAGCTATGTAGAACATTTAAATGCTAACAAAGAAGTATTATTTCCCGAACCGATTTTTATTGAAGGAGAACAACAAGACATTACCATTGAAGTTTCACTGCAGTATACAGATGGTTATCATGCAAATCTTTTAAGTTTTGCTAATAATATTCATACTTACGAAGGTGGAACTCATGAGTCCGGCTTTAAAACCTCCCTGACACGGGTCATTAATGATTATGCCCGTAAGCAAAAATTGATGAAAGAAAATGACGAAAATTTAACCGGGGAAGATGTTCGTGAAGGATTAACGGCAGTTATTTCCATTAAGCATCCGGAACCTCAATTTGAAGGACAAACTAAGACAAAATTAGGAAATTCAGAAGTTCGGACCGTTACAGATCGTTTGTTTTCTGAATACTTCAATAAATTTTTGATGGAAAATCCAACGGTCGGCAAACAAATCGTTGAAAAAGGAATCTTAGCTTCAAAAGCACGTTTAGCAGCGAAAAGAGCTCGTGAAGTTACGCGTCGTAAAGGAGCTTTAGAAATTAGCAATTTACCGGGAAAATTGGCAGACTGCTCTAGTAAAGATCCGGAAAAATGCGAATTGTTTATCGTCGAAGGAGATTCAGCCGGCGGTTCAGCCAAACAAGGACGTAATCGTGAATATCAAGCGATCTTACCGATTCGCGGAAAAATTTTAAACGTGGAAAAAGCCAGCATGGATAAGATTTTAGCCAATGAAGAAATTCGTTCATTATTTACAGCGATGGGAACTGGTTTTGGAGAAGACTTTGATGTATCAAAAGCACGGTATCATAAACTAGTAATCATGACCGATGCGGACGTGGATGGAGCCCATATTCGGACGTTATTGCTGACACTTTTCTATCGCTTTATGCGCCCGATTGTGGAAGCAGGCTATGTCTATATCGCTCAGCCACCGTTATACGGAGTAAAACAAGGAAAAAACATTACCTACGTTCAACCAGGCAAACGAGCAGAAGCAGAGCTAGCGGAAGTGATTCAGTCCTTGCCGGCTTCACCAAAACCAAACGTTCAGCGCTATAAAGGGTTGGGAGAAATGGATGACCATCAATTATGGGAAACAACAATGGATCCTGAAAAACGTTTAATGGCTCGCGTGAGTGTGGACGATGCAATTGAAGCCGACCAAATCTTTGAAATGTTGATGGGCGATCGTGTAGAACCGCGCCGTGCTTTCATTGAAGAAAATGCTCACTACGTTAAAAACTTGGACATTTAGACAAAGCCCGTTTTTGAACAAGTGGTTGAAGCTGCAAGCAGCAATCACTACAGCGAATCTAATAGATTAGAGGAGAAAAAAATTCATGAGTGAAGAAATAAAAGAAAATATTCAGGACGTCAATCTTACCAGCGAAATGAAAGACTCTTTCATTGACTATGCGATGAGCGTTATTGTAGCACGGGCGCTGCCAGATGTTCGTGATGGCCTGAAACCAGTTCATCGCCGTATTTTATACGGGATGAACGAATTAGGTGTAACGCCAGATAAGCCTCACAAAAAATCAGCCCGGATCGTTGGGGACGTTATGGGTAAATACCATCCACATGGCGACAGTGCGATCTATGAATCGATGGTACGGATGGCTCAGCCTTTTAGTTATCGGGCGATGTTAGTGGATGGTCATGGGAACTTTGGTTCCGTCGACGGTGACGGTGCTGCCGCAATGCGTTACACAGAAGCGAGAATGAGCAAAATAGCTTTGGAGATGCTCCGAGACATTAATAAAAACACGGTTGATTTTCATGGCAACTATGATGATACAGAACAAGAACCGGATGTCTTGCCAGCACGTTTTCCTAACCTTTTGGTAAATGGTACAACGGGGATTGCTGTTGGGATGGCAACGAATATTCCTCCGCATAATCTAGGAGAAGTCGTTGAAGCAGTTAGCTTATTGATGGATAATCCAGAAGTTACGACCAATGAATTGATGGAAGTCCTACCGGGACCTGATTTTCCAACAGGTGGTTTAGTGATGGGCAAATCCGGTATTCGCCGCGCTTACGAAACTGGTAAAGGTTCTATTACTGTACGGGCGAAAGTCGAAATTACAGAAATGAGTAATGGCAAGGAACGTATCTTAGTCACAGAATTGCCTTATATGGTAAACAAAGCTCGTTTGATTGAACGAATTTCTGAATTGCATCGCGACAAACGAATTGAAGGAATCACTGATTTACGGGATGAATCTTCTCGGGAAGGTATGCGTATTGTTATTGATGTCCGTCGTGACGTCAGTGCTTCAGTTATTTTGAATAACTTATATAAAATGACTGCATTACAAACTTCATTTGGATTTAATATGCTGGCGATTGAAAAAGGCGTACCAAAAATTCTAAGCTTAAAAAGCATCCTTGAAAATTATGTAGAACACCAAAAAGAAGTCATCACTCGTCGGACAATTTTCGATAAAAATAAAGCGGAAGCTCGAGCACATATTTTGGAAGGACTGCGGATTGCCTTAGACCACATAGATGAAATCATTGCAATTATCCGTGGTTCGCAATCTGACGAACAAGCAAAAGCTTCTTTAATTGAACGCTTTGAATTTTCTGACCGTCAAGCGCAAGCGATTTTGGATATGCGTTTACGCCGTTTAACTGGTTTGGAACGTGACAAAATTGAAAATGAATACCAAGATTTACTAAAATTTATTGCTGACTTGGAAGATATCTTGGCACGTCCAGAGCGTGTAGCAGGAATTATCAAAACTGAATTAGGTGAAATTAAAGAAAAATTTGGCGATGCTCGTCGAACTGAACTGCTAGTAGGAGAAGTCTTGAGCTTAGAAGATGAAGACTTAATTGAAGAAGCAGAAGTCGTGATTACTTTAACTAACAACGGCTACATCAAACGTGTAGCCAACAGTGAGTTTCGTGCCCAACGACGTGGAGGTCGCGGTGTCCAAGGCATGGGGATTCACGATGATGATTTTGTGAAAAATTTAGTCTCTTGCTCAACCCATGATACATTGTTGTTCTTTACAAATAATGGGAAAGTTTATCGTGCTAAAGGATATGAAATTCCAGAATATGGCAGAACGGCCAAAGGTATTCCAGTCATCAACTTGCTAGGCATAGATTCAAGCGAAAAGATTCAAGCGATTATTTCCGTAACAGGCCAAGCAGAAGATGGACAGTACCTATTCTTTACAACGAAAAAAGGAACTGTCAAAAGAACGGCTGTGACAGCTTTCTCTAATATTCGCAGTAATGGTCTGATTGCAATTAGTCTAAAAGACGAAGACGAACTGGTAAACGTAGTATTGACAAATGGCAAGCAAAACATGATCATCGGAACTCATAATGGTTATTCAGTAACTTTCAGTGAAACAGCTGTGCGTGATATGGGCAGAACGGCCTCTGGTGTTCGTGGTATTCGCCTTAGAGAAGATGATTACGTCGTAGGAGCCTCTTTATTGGACGCTGACGCCGAAGTTCTAGTCATTACGGAAAATGGATACGGCAAACGGACAAAAGCCTCTGAGTACCCTGTAAAGGGCCGTGGCGGTAAAGGAATTAAAACTGCTAATATTACAGCAAAAAATGGTCCTTTAGCTGGTTTAACGACAGTTAACGGTGATGAAGACATTTTACTCATCACTAATAAAGGTGTTATTATTCGTTTCAATGTGGACTCTGTCTCCCAAACAGGACGAGCAACACTTGGCGTACGATTAATGCGAATGGAAGAAGATGCTAAGGTAGTTACTATGGCTGTAGTAGAGCCTGAAGCGACAAATGATGAGGATCCAATAGAAATATCCGTATCTACAGAAGAATAGTTTGTGAGGTTGGGACGCAGAAGCACTTGCTTTTGCATCCCGCTTTTTTGTTTATCATGAAAACTAGCTGTTATACAGATGATTCAGAATTTGCATAATAACTTTTGTCTTGTTGGATATAGAAAATACAAAAAGTAAAAAATTTCTTAAATATTTCAATTTCATTTCATTTTATTTACAAATATGTTATAAAATGATGATATATTAAAAGATGGAGGAATGAAAATGAAAAAATTAGTATGTTTGTTGTTTCTTTTGATGTTAGTTGGTTGTAACAAAGAAAAGAAAACGATTTCTGAAGAGTCAAGGGAAGCCTCAGAAACAACTTCTGTAACAACTAAAGAGAGTAAAATTAAGACTGAGACGTCGGATAAGGCAGTGGACCAAGCGCAAACTTCGACGGTAGCTTCTTCTACTGTCAGTTCAAAAGCCGCACATAAAACAACGGCTACTTCGACTAAGCCTGAATCGGTCGCAAACGAAATGCCTTATGCAGTTAGCCCAAGTATGTTAGGAGAAACATATACTTTTTCTTTTAAAGGAATGAATGTTCCAACTTCTGTAACAATTACTCAAAAAGATTCAGTCAAAACCGTTAGTTTTTATGTGAAAAGTCTTGATAAAAAAAACGATGATATTACTACATTTACAGCCGAATTTATCAATATTCCCACAAAAGAAATTCGAGTGTACTCTGCTGATAAACCTGGTGAGTTAGCTGGTGTTCGTACCGTAAAAGTAAATACAGAAATCAAGTTAAAAGAACTTGTATCTGCTGGAAGTAGAAAGCGCAGTGATCTGGCGAATGATTTATATGTATTTATTAATAAAAATGGTAAACTTGCACTGGCTACCCCTAATTACGCTGGTAATACTCCTGAAGAATATAGAGATGTTATGCTAGAAGTGCTTCAATAAAACAAGTTAATTGTGTAAAAACTGCTCCGTTAGCTATTTGAACACTTATTCGTTTATACAAAAGAGCTTTCTTTATTTACTAAGTTAAATAAGGAAAGCTCTTGTTTTTATCGTCTTTTAGGTATATAATTATAGATTGTGAGTGTATCTATTTTTTTATAGAAAGCTCTCCTTGCTCTTAGCAAACTAAGAGCCTTGAAGTCCATAGGGAGGTGAAAATCAATGAGTCAAAATACGAAGTATGAAATTACGTACATTATTCGTCCGAACATTGATGAAGAAGCAAAAGCTGCTTTGGTAGAACGTTTCGACACAATCTTAAAAGATAACGGAGCTGAAGTTATCGAATCCAAAGATTGGGAAAAACGTCGCTTTGCATATGAAATGAACGGATTCCGTGAAGGCATCTATCATATCGTGAATGTTACTTCTCCATCAACAGCAGGCGCTATCAATGAATTTGATCGTCTTGCAAAAATCAATGACGATATTATTCGTCATATGGTTGTTAAAGTAGAAGCTTAAGGAACGTTTCACGTGAAACATTCCATCGACGAAAGGAGATGTTATGAATGATTAATAATGTTGTATTAGTCGGAAGATTGACCAAAGATCCTGACTTACGTTATACGGCAAGCGGTGCAGCAGTTGCGACATTTACTCTAGCGGTAAACCGTAATTTTACGAACCAAAATGGTGATCGTGAAGCTGACTTCATTAATTGCGTTATTTGGCGTAAACCTGCTGAAACAATGGCAAATTATGCTCGTAAAGGAACTTTGTTAGGTGTCGTTGGAAGAATTCAAACTCGTTCTTACGAAAATCAACAAGGTCAACGTGTCTATGTAACCGAAGTCGTTTGTGAAAACTTCCAATTGTTAGAATCACGTTCTGTTTCAGAACAAAGACAAAGTCATGATGGTAGTTCAGGATCAGGATTTAATAACAATGGAAATGGCTATCAATCGCAAAATAATAGTTTTGGGAATGCCGCTTCATCAAATGTTGGATCTAATAACTTTAATTCATCATCTTCTCAGTCACAAAATAACACAAACGGTATGCCTGATTTCGATAAAGATGCTGATCCTTTCGGAGGCTCAGGATCAACTATTGACATTTCAGATGATGATTTACCATTCTAAACGAATTTGATAGGAGGGAATAAGAATGGCACAACAAAGAAGAGGCGGACGTAAACGTCGTAAAGTCGATTACATTGCAGCTAATCATATTGAATATATCGATTACAAAGATACTGAATTGTTGAAACGATTCATTTCTGAACGTGGTAAAATTTTACCGCGTCGTGTAACAGGTACTGGTGCAAAGAACCAACGTAAATTAACAATTGCTATTAAACGTGCACGTATCATGGGCTTATTACCATTCGTGAGTGACGAACAATAATCAGCTTAAAAATTAATACATTTAATTCAAAGTGGAGTGAAACTGAAAAGTTTTGTTCCACTTTTTTTGTAACTAAATGTTTCACGTGAAACATTTGCTAATTCGCAGAAAATCTATTTTTGTGATAAAATTAGTTAGCCATCTATATCTTATCTGTAATGCTGTACCTAAAATGGAGGGGAAGCTTATATGGAAAAGAAACGTATCCGAAAGTATGAAGGATTGTTTATTCTCTTCTTTTTGATAGAGTTTTTTCTATGTGTTTTTGTAACGAACCGATACATTCTTTTTTTTAGCATCTTATTAATTAATATTTATATACTATACTGTATTCGTAATTTAATCCAAAAAATTAGAATAACCAATGCGGATAAAATCAAAGAAGCGAGCTCTATTGCTGAAAGATCACTGGATTATGCAATAAATGAAGCATCACTGGGTATCATTAGCTATCATCCTTTAACAAAAGAAGTAGAATGGATGAACCCTTTTGCGGAAACCATATTTAATCAAGAACAACAAGCACCACTTTCAGCATCACAGATTGAAGAATACATCCGTTTAGCTACAAAAAATAAAGAGGTCGCTAAAATCGGGAACCAAGTCTTTCGTTTTAAACTCAATGAAGAGCAACATACGATTACCTTTGAAGATATAACGAAAGAAAGCCAGTTATATCAAGAAAAAGTAGAGATGCAGACAGCGATTGGCATTGTTTCAGTTGATAATTATGATGACATTACAGATAATATGGACGAAAAACAAGTTTCTTATTTGAATAGCTTTCTTACTACTATGATTTCTGATTGGATGGAAGAATACCAGGTTTTTTATAAACGAATTAATGCAGAACGTTATTTCTTTGTTGCTCAATTGGAAGATGTAAGACGCATGATGGAACAAAAGTTTACGATACTAGATATGATACGAAAGAAAGCAAGTGAGCAAGAGCAACTAATTACCTTAAGTATGGGTATTTCCTATGGTGGATCTACTTTGGATCAAACTGGTGAAATTGCTCAGACAAATTTGGATATGGCTTTAGTTCGAGGCGGCGATCAAGTGGTAGTTAAAGAAGCTAAAGATGAAGCAAAACCGCAATTCTTTGGTGGGAAAACTGCCTCTGCTGGAAAGCGAACGCGAGTTCGTTCTCGAGCGATGAGTACTGCTCTAAAAGGAATTTTTAAAGAATCAGCGGATGTCTATGTGATGGGTCATCGTTATCCGGACATGGATGCTCTAGGTTCAGCTCTTGGCGTTGCTCGTTTAGCAACATTTAACGAACGTCAGGCATGGGTAGTATTGGATGATAATGAATTGCTTTATGATGTAGAACGAGCCTTAGAAGAACTTAAGAAATATCCGCAAATTAACCAGCAAATAATCAGCCCTAAAGAAGCGATGAAGCGTAAGACGGAAAATAGCTTACTAGTAATGGTAGATTACCATAAACCCTCGCTATCGATCTCTCAAGAGCTTTATGAACGTTTTGACAAGGTAGTAATTATTGATCATCATCGTAGAGGTGATGAATTTCCTGCAAAACCTTTATTATCATATATAGAGTCTTCAGCATCTTCAGCTTCTGAATTAGTGACTGAACTACTAGAATACCAAAGTAATCGACAAAAACATATGGAGAAATTTGAAGCAACGTTGTTATTAGCAGGGATTGTTGTAGATACAAAAAGTTTTAGCGTTCGTACTACTTCGAGAACCTTTGATGTGGCCAGCTATTTAAGAGCTTGTAGTGCTGATTCATCTTTAGTACAATATTTATTAAGCTCAGATTTGACTAGCTACTTGGAAATGAATGAGTTGATCTCAAAAAGTGATTATGTCACAAAAGATATTGTCGTGGTTTCAGGAAATGAAGAGAAAGAGTATAATAGTGTTACGGCAGCTAAGACAGCTGATACGCTATTATCAATGGCAGGAATTAACGCAGCGTTTGTCATTACCAAAAGAACTGATCAGCAAATTGGGATTAGTGCTCGCAGCAATGGCGATATTAATGTTCAACTTATTATGGAAAGTTTAGGCGGTGGTGGTCATTTTACAAATGCAGCGGCACAGATACCTAATACAACCATCAAAGAAGTAAAAGATAGATTATTAGCTGCTATCCGTCAAAATCTAGACGAAATGTACGAACAGGAGTGAAAGAAATGAGAGTAATATTCTTAGCAGACGTAAAAGGGAAAGGGAAAAAAGGAGATATCAAAGAAGTTCCGACTGGTTATGCCCAAAACTATTTAATTAAAAATGGCTTAGCGAAAGAAGCAAATAAAAGTAGCATTAGCGCATTGGCAGGCCAAAAGAAAGCTCAAGAAAAACAAGAAGCTGAACTGTTAGCAGAAGCGAAAAAGATGCAGTCATTCTTAGAGCAAGAAGATACAGTAGTAGCAATAAAAGCTAAGGCTGGTGAAGATGGACGTTTATTTGGCTCCATTCCTTCTAAACAAATTGCTGAAGCTTTAAAGAAACAATATCAAGTGAAGCTGGATAAACGAAAAATTGAATTAAACAATCCAATTCGGACCTTAGGATATACGAATATTCCCGTTAAACTACATCACGAAGTTACAGCAACAATCAAAGTCCATGTTGTAGAAGAATAGGCGGTTTAAGTTAGTCTTAATTTTGTATACCCAGCTAGTCTGAAATAAACAAGTGTTACTAAAATGCTTGTTTATTTCAGACTTTTCTATCCGATTGAAAATTCTTTTCATGTTACATACGATACCATTTTCATTTTAATAGTTATTAAAAAGAGTAGATTATTTTTATTGATTATAATTTAAACTAACTATGTAATTTAATACTATTAAATTTGTTATTAAAAATGCTGCTATTTTATTAAAAGAACTTTTTTAAAAGTATACTTTTTCTATTTTTCTTGATAAAATGAAGGGACTAAACAAGGCAGGTTTAATTGTCGTGGGAGAGAAAACAATGAACGAATTATTGCAAGATAGAGTTCCACCGCAAAATATTGAAGCAGAACAAGCAGTTTTAGGTTCTATTTTTTTAGATGCGGAGACTTTGGTAGAAGCAATGGAATATATAGAACCGAAAGATTTTTACCGTCGCAGTCATCAGCTCATCTTTCAAACGATGATGACTTTAAGTGACCGAAATGAAGCCATTGATGTAGTGACAATTAAAGACCGTTTAGATCAAGAGAATCTACTGGAAGATGTAGGCGGTCTGAGCTATTTGTCTGATTTAGCTTTAGCTGTACCGACAGCAGCAAATGTTGTTTATTATGCAAAGATTGTGGAACAAAAAGCCTTATTGCGTAACTTAATTCAAACAGCTACGAGTATTGTGACACGAGGTTTTGAACAAGGCGAAGACATAGAGACCATTTTGGATGATGCAGAACGCAGCATTCTGGAAGTCTCGGAAAAGCGGAATCGAAGTGGCTTCTTATCAATTGCGGACGTACTGAATACAACTATTGCTAATATTGATCAGCTATACCAAAACGATGAAGAAATTACCGGTCTGCCAACTGGTTATCAAGCATTGGATAAAATGACGGCTGGTTTACAACCGGAAGAGTTAGTTATTTTGGCTGCACGTCCAGCGGTAGGGAAAACAGCTTTCGCTTTGAATATCGCCCAAAACGTCGGCACCAAAACAGATCGCTCAGTTGCTATTTTTAGTTTAGAAATGGGGGCTGAATCCTTGGTGAATCGGATGTTATGTGCAGAAGGCTCTATTGAAGCCGGACATTTGAGGACCGGTCAATTATCTGAAGAAGAATGGCAAAACTTGATTATTGCAATGGGCAGTTTATCAAGAGCAAATATTTTCATTGATGATACGCCGGGAATTAAAATTACGGAAATTCGCGCAAAATGCCGTAAATTAGCACAGGAAAAAGGCAACCTTGGCTTGATTTTAATTGACTATTTACAACTGATTGAAGGTACTGGCAGAGAGAACCGTCAACAAGAGGTTTCGGAAATCTCTCGTCAACTAAAGAAGTTGGCGAAAGAACTAAAAGTTCCAGTTATTGCTTTGTCACAGTTATCTCGGGGCGTGGAACAGCGCCAAGATAAACGACCGGTTTTAAGCGACATTCGGGAATCCGGCTCTATTGAACAAGATGCTGACATTGTTGCTTTCTTATATCGTGAGGATTATTACGAAAGAGAAGGAGCCGGTGATGATGATCAACGTGAAGCTCCTGAAATCGATAATGTCGTTGAAGTAATTATTGAAAAAAACCGAAGCGGCGCACGTGGTACAGTTGAGCTTTTATTTATCAAAGAGTACAATAAATTTTCTTCTCTCTCACCAAGAACTGAATTTTAAAAAGCAGGCACAAAAATCATTAAGTTTCTGATACTTCAAATGAATTGTTCTAAAATTCATTGGCTCCTATTTTTATCTGAACATAGATTTTGTTACAGGTTTGTGTACACGGTATATAATGACTTTCATAGAAATTTAATCCCAAAAAAAGTGTCCAGAAATACCGTTTTATGAACACTTCATTCTAATCAAAAAACATACACACAATGTTAGTGTGTATGTTTTTATACTGCTAATTAAGATTATCAATTAATTAAATTCTAATAGTGAAATGAGAGATTTAACTATATACCACCCCGATATAAGGTTACTGGTAGGGTTACTTTCTTATATACTTTTTCTCCTTGTATCTTTTTTTCAAGTATATCTATGGCATTAGAGGCCATCAGTTCGATAGGTTGTACAATAGTAGGCATATCTGGTAGAAGTGATCTACATAGTTTAGTTCCATCAAACCCAATTACTCTAAAATTTTCTGGGATTTTCTTTCCTAATTGACGAGCAATTTTTAATATCATAGCTGCATCAATATCATTACCTGCAAAGACACCATCTATTTCAGGATATTGAGCAAACATATTTTCAAAATGCTTTTGCTTTTCCTCTATACTCATGTCAAAATAAATTGGGATATTTTTAGGTTTTAGCCCTAAACTATTCATGGTATCTACATATGCTTTATCTCTTAGATCACTTGGCATATCTAACTGAGTTCTCCCTGTTGTATGCGCTATGCTTCGACACCCTGCTTCATATAAGTATTTTGTTGCTTGAACTCCTCCATTATAATTATCACATTCAATTACAGGAACTTCTTTACTAACAGTTCTTTCAATAGAAACTATTGGAAGATTTTTGTATTCGTATTCTCTAATCCCACTATTATGGGTCCCAACAATTAACCCATCTATCTGTTTTGTAAGGAGTTGATTTAAGTAGTCTTTTTCTTTTTGAGGGTTATTGAGAGAATTTCCAATAATTACTTTATATCCCTTACGGTACAATCCCTTTTCAAGTTCTTCAACAAGTTCGCCAAAAAAGGGATTACTTACCATAGGAAAAAGCAAGCCAATAATATATGTTTTTTGCTGATATAACTGGCGTGCAAGAATATTCGGATGATAATCTAATTCCTTCATCGCCTGAAAAACTTTCTCTTTGGTTTTCTCACTTATATAGCCTCTATTGTTTAAAACTCTAGATACAGTAGTTTTAGAAACATTTGCTAACTGAGCTACATCTTCTAATTTAGTTTTCATAAATACTCCTTTGTCCTTTTTATAAAGTATATCAAAAAACATATATCTTTGTACGATAGATGCTAGGCGATCAATATAATATTTGTTGCTTGGCTAATGCAAAGTTTCCAAATGTCGCTGATCCATTGTTTTCTAGGATAGGCTGAGTAATATATTCTTCCAATGGGGGTAATTCTATATAGTTATTTAGCATATCTTTTACTTGGCTTCTTATTTTATTGAGCAAAGTTCCACTAATAACGCTACCACCAAAGACTATCTTTTCTGGTCTGATTAATAAAGTACTTTGAAGGACAGCTTGTGCAAGGTAATAAGCAATCGACTCGTAAACTGCATGTGAGTCTTCAAGATATTCTCCTTTGATACCTAGTCTTTTTTCAAAGGAAGGACCCGAAGCTAACCCTTCTAAACAATCTCCATGAAATGGGCAACAGCCCTCAAATTTTTCATCTGATTTGTGCCTTTTTACTATAGTGTGTCCCATTTCTGAATGTCCTGCTCCATTAAGAATGGAACCATGAACAACCGCACCTCCACCAATACCAGTTCCTACCGTATAATAGACTAAGTTGGAAATAGAACTTCCTTTGGTACGTAGATACTTATATTCTCCATAAGCAGAGCCATTAACATCTGTGGTCCATGTTATTGGAGCTTTAAAATAAGAGCGCAGTGTTCCTAAAATATCTGTATCTTTCCAGTTTTTTTTAGGCGTGTTGGTAATATAACCATATTTAGGATGTTCTTTTCTAATTTCAATGGGACCAAAACTGGCAATTCCTAATGCATCAATTTTAAATTGTTTAAAGTAGTTAATCGCTTCATTTAAGGTTTCTTCAGGAGACGTTGTTGGAATAACAAATTGATCAATAGTTTGACAGTTTTCATCTCCAACAGCGCAAACGAATTTTGTTCCACCTGCTTCAATACTGCCTAATATCATTATTCGACCTCCTTAGAACATACAGCATTATTATCGAGTTCATAACTTTCAAATTTTCCAAAAAAGTCACTTTTTATCCTATTTTGATTTTCTAATAATAAATTAGGCTTTTCATTTGAATAAAAACGCTCTGTGAAGACAACCTCACCATTATTAATAAAGATTTCTAAAGAGCTTGTATCAAGTAAGATATGAAAACAAAAGTTATCTGTATGATCTGTTAGCTTAGCAAATCGATTATCACCCTCATGGTCTGAACGTTCTAATTCAAAAGTATTATTGGCTTTATTATAACTCAAACTTAGGATATGTTTATCTAAACTCCCAGTTAATATTAGTTTGAAGTTTTCGGTAGTTATTATATTAAATTTTAACTCAGCTGTATTTGTTTGACCATCGAGTAAGAGTGTTTTTTCATGGTTTATTAATCCTTGGGAAATATTTCTTATTCTTAAATCTTCAATTTCTCTGACAGGTGTCATGAGTAATTTTTTATTTTTAATCTTTAATTCTCTTGGAAAAGTAAGAGCACCAGCCCATCCATCTTCTTTTTCAGGCATATGACTTTCCCACATTGCCATCCAAGCGAATAGTAATCGTCTTCCATCAGGGGCCAGCATTGTTTGAGTAGCATAAAAATCATGACCAAAATCTAATTCCTGAAATTCATCACGTTCAAATTTTTTTGTGATTCTATTAAAATTACCCACAAAATATCCCGTTTGAAAAAGGTTCAGATAATTATTTCCTTGTGGTATAATACCCTGTGGCGAGAATAACAACACGTCATTTTCTTCTAGGGAGAAGAAATCCGGGCATTCCCACATGAATCCCTCCATATCAATAGTTTTAGAATGACTCATTTCTTGGAGGTATTCCCAATCAAATAGATTTTGAGATCTATAGAGTATTACCCGACCTTTTCCATCTTTACGTTGGTTTCCTAGAACCATGTAGTAGTTCCCCTCTTCCTCCCACACTTTTGGGTCTCGAAAGTGATGTGTACTATCTTCTGGAGGACCAGCGATAATGGGATTATTAGAATATTTTTCAAAAGTGATACCATCTTCACTTACTGCTATATTTTGATTTTCCCAAAAATGTTCAAAATCTCCATCATCATAATAATGATGTCCAGTATAAATCAAATATAATTTATCTTCTTTAACAATTGCACTACCAGAAAAACACCCACCTTCATCGATACCTTCAGTATCTGGAGTTAAGGCTATAGGTAAAGTTTCCCAGCGTATCAGATCCTTACTTCTTGCATGGCCCCAATGCATAGGTCCCCAGTTTGAGTCATAGGGATAATATTGATAAAATATATGATAGTATCCCTTGAAGTAACAAAAGCCATTAGGGTCATTAATCCACCCTCCAGGAGCAGAAATATGATAGCCTAAGCGATAACGTTGATTTGAAACATCTATTTTTTTTGGATCCATTATCTAATTCCTCCTTTAATTTTCTAAAGGTTGCCCATTGATAAATTCATTATCTTTTTTCATTATCAAAGTCCCGTATATTCCAGTAATCAATACAATAATAGAAATTACATGAAAAGTAGTACTGTATCCCATGCTATCTTTAAGAATGCCGAGAGGTGTAGATAAAATAACTTGTCCGACTTGAGCGGCAATTTGGAAACCAATCATATACATAGTCGCAGAAAGTTTGGTATCAAAGTGTAAAGTGAAATATCTGAAAATTGATAGTGTGAAGAGAGGGACTTCTAAAGAATGAAGCATCTTTATTGCAGATACTGTTATAGGATTTGTTGCAAATCCACATAAACCTATTCTCAGAAACATTATTGACGTACCAAAGAGAAGGGTGTTCCTTACACCAATTTTTTTCATCAATATTGGTACCAATCCAAGCATTATTGCTTCTACAAAGACTTGTATACTATTGAGTGCTCCGTAGGTTTGTTGTCCTAATGCATTCGAAGAGAACAGATTTGTATAAAAATCAGGAAACATTTGTTGATCAAAAACATTATAAAAAGTCCAAGAAAACATCACAAATACTATAATTTGCCAAAGCATTGGAATTTTTAGAAGAGAAATCATATCTTTGATTTTAGGTGTAGAATTTTCATTTTTTAGTTCCTTTATCGCTAATACTGCATCACGTTCTTCTTTGGGTCTCCAAAATATTAAATTCAATAAAAGAATGACACCGACTATACTCCCGCCCCAAAAGTTAAAGTTAGGATTTTTTACAAATAAAAAGCCAGCTAGTAATGCAGCTAATGCGTAGCCAAAAGACCCCCAAGCTCTTGATTGACCGTAAGCAAATCCAAATACTCTAGAGAATCTTTCTGTTGTAGCTTCTAAAATACCTACTGCAGATAAATAAGCTGCCGATAATACAAGAGCTCCAATCCAAGCTCCAATAATAAAATTATTTTTTAATAACGGGGCATAAATATAAATGAAAAACGGGGCAATGAAAGAGGCAATTATTGCATTGAAGATGAGTAAACTTCGTTTGATAAAAAGTTTATCTTGTACTATGCCATAGATAAACATAAATATTAAACTTACTATTGAATTAATTGAAAAAATTGTACCTACTTGAGTCCCAGATAATCCTAAACCATTATCAGAAGTTAACCAAATTTGGAAAAAACTCCACCAAACTCCCCAAGATGCAAAAAAGAGAAACATTGTAGTTGAGCTTTGTAAATAAGATGGGTTTTTAAATTGTCTAAATTTAACTGATGTTTTCATAATTAAACCTCCTTATAAATGATAACCGGTTGACATATTAAAAAAAATAATTTCGATGTTTTAGAAAACGTTTTCTAAAATTAGAATATCATTTTTCAAAGCTGGTGTCAACCGGTTATCATATTTCTGGTTTGAGTAGAGGATTCAAGAAATTTCTTCCATAGATTCTTCAGTAGTATTAAGACCACTTCTGGAGCCTAGCAATGGGCTCACTTCTCGTAGCTCCTCATAAGTTGTGCCATGTACTATTGGTACGAGTAAGTCCCTGGCTAATAGTGCAGATAGTTCCTTATCTGCTCCTCCTTCTCCTGTAATACGCTTAAGAAATGAAGGTGTGACTAAGACAATTCCGACACGTGACTTTACCAATCCTTTATCAATTTCGCGTAGTAAAGATGATCCTAGTAACCCATCTTTTTCACTAAACCATACAGATACGCCTATCTTTTCTAGTAAGTCATGTAACTCTTTAGCGGCATTTTTACGATCATTCTACGCATGACAAAGAAAGACATTTCTTAGATCAGGTAATTCAGAACGTTCCTCCACTTTTTTACGAACTGGAGTAAGAGTTCGTATTTCTTCAGGTGTATATAAAATAGTGGAACTGATGAAGACCAATTTACTTTTTTGTTTCTATTAGAACTAGAAT
>Ga0256408_1000532_pt1 | contig 28036 bp, 26 predicted proteins | sample PhyAR1_FD_185998 | JGI IMG/M metagenome (GOLD analysis project Ga0256408, IMG submission 185998) | Leaf surface microbial communities from alfalfa plants in UC Gill Tract Community Farm, Albany, California, United States - DLSL A.R1 | ecosystem: Host-associated > Plants > Phyllosphere >...
ATTCCTCTGTAGTTCAGTCGGTAGAACGGCGGACTGTTAATCCGTATGTCACTGGTTCGAGTCCAGTCAGAGGAGCCATATTAAAGACGCCCGCTTAAGGAAACTTAAGCGGGCGTTTTGCTTTTGGTTTTCTATTTAATTAAAAGCTTCAGCTCAGAATAGCTTCCAGGCTGCCCAGCACCTCGTTCATGATACTGTCAGGTATACGTTCCAGTCGTTTGCCGCTACGAGCCCCCAGGTCAATGGTTCTGGGCTATGTGCGATTTTTAGTCAGATTCCTATGGCATTTGCCTTAACGTAACGAGGCGTACGATAGCAATTATTCTTACGGTTCAAATGATTATGACAATCAGATAAACAAAATGCGGCGCAGATTCCGGATCATGCTGCGCCGGGAATATCTCAGCGATAACGCGAAGGCCTGATTTGCTCTGGTGCGATACCGAGCGCTTCGGCAATCAGCACCCTCACCTCGTCTTTATCCCCTTCCCATTGGCCTGTTCTGTTGACCGTTTCTGCCCGCAGGATGCCGCTGCGGATCGGTAAGCCCAGGGGGTTGGCAACTCTGCCGATACCCGCCGCTGTCGGATCATGAAGATAGCTCATGTGGTAATGAAATTTAGTCGCTTTCACTCATCCGATGGCTCTGGCATAAAATATGCAACATTAACTTATTGACAACATGAAGACTGATGAGTGAACAAACCAGTAACTTCTACGAAATCAAGAAGCCAATTCAGTTTTCATCTCAGAACTTAGGGTGCAACATCGCGATGAGCAGAGACTTTACATTTACGATTAAGCGCAGCCTTTTCGATGAGGATTATAACCCCTCTGAGAATACGCGTATTACCACCAATTTTGCCAATTTGGCCAGAGGGAAAAATCGCCAGGAGAATCTGCGCAACACATTGGTAATGATTGATAATCGTTTCAATACGTTAGCGCATTGGGACAACCCAAAAGGCGATCGTTACTCTGTCGAGCTTGAAATTATTTCTGTCGAGATGAGTGTTGAAGGCAATGGCAATACCTTCCCAGTGATTGAAATATTAAAAACCAACATTATTGATAAAAAAACTCACCAGCGGATTGAAGGCATTGTCGGGAATAATTTCTCTTCTTATGTGCGAGATTATGACTTCAGTGTATTGCTGCTGGAACACAACAAAAACCAATCTGGGTTTAGCATACCAGATGATTTTGGCGACCTGCACGGCAACATATTTAAGTATTTCGTCAACTCAACGGAGTACAAACAGAATTTTAAAAAGTCACCGGTCATCTGCTTAAGCGTCTCAAGTAAAGACACTTATCAGCGGACGGGTAACCAACACCCTGTATTGGGCATAGAATATCAGCAAAATGACTCCTCTTTGACTGAGAAGTATTTCGAAAAAATGGGATTACAGGTTCGCTACTTTATGCCGAAAAATAGCGTTGCGCCTTTGGCCTTTTATTTCTCCGGCGATTTGCTCAGTGATTACACTGATATTGAGCTTATCAGTACCATCAGCACGATGGAGACTTTCCAAAAAATTTATCGGCCTGAGATTTACAATGCGAACTCTGCCGCAGGGCAATATTATCAGCCAAGCCTGAATCAGCAGGATCATTCATTGACAAAAATTGTTTATGACCGAGAAGAACGCAGCCAGTTGGCTATTGAGCAGGGGAAATTTACTGAAGAGCATTTCATCAAACCCTACAAGAATATTCTTGAGCAATGGTCTGCTCACTACGCTCTTTGATTAACCGAAAATAAAAGGTCATTTATTATGAAAATTTTGCTCCCAACTTCAACTGCCGGCAGTTTGCCGAAACCTTCCTGGCTTGCACAGCCTGAGACACTTTGGTCACCGTGGAAACTGCAAGATGAGGAATTAATTGAGGGAAAACAAGATGCCCTGCGCTTGTCCCTGGATGATCAACTGCGTGCAGGCATTGACATTGTCAGCGATGGCGAGCAAACGCGCCAACACTTTGTCACTACGTTTATCGAACACCTGAGCGGCGTTGATTTCGAGAAGCGTGAGGTGGTTAAAATCCGTAATCGCTACGATGCGAGCGTACCAACCGTGGTTGGCGCTGTGGCGCGTCAAAAACCCGTTTTTGTGGAAGATGCCAAGTTTTTACGTCAGCTGACCAAGCAACCCATCAAATGGGCCCTGCCAGGCCCGATGACCATGATCGATACGCTTTATGATAACCACTATAAGAGCCGTGAAAAACTGGCCTGGGAATTTGCCAAGATCCTCAATCAGGAAGCCAAAGAATTAGAGGCTGCGGGCGTCGATATTATCCAGTTTGATGAACCCGCCTTTAACGTTTTTTTTGATGAGGTGAATGATTGGGGGATCGCCGCCCTGGAAAGAGCCATTGAAGGGCTTAAATGTGAAACGGCGGTACATATCTGCTACGGCTATGGCATCAAGGCCAATACGGATTGGAAGAAGACGCTGGGATCAGAGTGGAGACAATACGAAGAAGCGTTCCCCAAACTGCAAACGTCGAATATCGATATCATCTCGCTGGAATGTCATAACTCGCATGTTCCTATGGATCTGCTTGAACTGATCCGCGGTAAAAAAGTGATGGTCGGGGCCATTGACGTGGCGACCAACAGCATAGAAACCCCGGAGGAAGTGGCCAATACATTGCGCAAAGCCCTTCAGTTTGTTGATGCCGACAAACTCTACCCTTCGACCAACTGCGGCATGGCGCCTTTATCGCGTCGGGTAGCCACAGGCAAACTCAATGCCTTAAGCGCAGGTGCAGAGATCATCCGCAGAGAGCTTTCAGCAAAGTAACTTCGCCCAATATCCTGCTTTCGGCGGATAAATGTGCGAAGTGATAAACCCTATTTGAGCCCGCTCAGGGAAACTTGAGCGGGCTTCTCGCATTTTTATCCGCCAACGTTGCTACGCGTTGCATCAGTTTGCGCAGTGCTGCGCCTTTTAGTCTTTTCTCCACGCGACACACATTCATCACTTAACTTCACCCTCACTATCGCCAGTAGAGTAAGCGCTATGAAATTTTTCAGACACCTTGTGCGTACGCCAAATTTCGTACAAGATACGGAGATAAGATGGGGTTCAGGGACGTAAAAAAGCTCGCTATACACTGTCTTCAGCAAGGCGCGTATGACCATGAGGTACGTGGCAACATCGATGTCAAGAATCTGTTCGCCACTGGTCAGGTTGATAAAAACGAGGTAATCGAACTTATCAGGAAAACTTCCGGAGACGCATATCAGTGCCGTCCACATCATCAGGATGCCGCTACTGACGTTCACATTCTTCAACCCTGGAAGTCCGGTTGCTACTGGTAAGTAAAATTTTATTTTATGGAACCCGACGTCATCTTTATCAGCGTGCACCAATAAATCGACAAGGAGTTCAAAGTGAAAATTGTTAAAGAAGGCGATACGCGTGCCGTTCTGTGTCACCACTGCGGGAAATCTATCGCGACTTATCGTTTACGCGATGTGGACTTCAGCGATCGGCGTGGCACGGTGAAGAATATTCTGGCCGCGGTCTGTAACCAGTGCGACTCCGTGGTCAGTGTCCCTGCTCAATCCACACCGCAAATTAAAAGCGAGTTTGAACAAAGCAAGTCGGCGCTGGAAGTCCGGGTTCCGGCGCACTATCTCGATATTCTTAACGTCGCCACGCAGAAAATAGATGCTTCACTGGGCGAAGATTTTCATAAGACGCTGATCCTGTATTACCTTCATGCGCTGACCACCGGCTACTATCATCAGGAAGGACTGAAAGCGCTGTTAGGCAGCGAGCTGGCAAATGCCAAGGCATCCAAACGGCTGTCGATGAAAGTCACTAAAAAACAGCTGGCTGAAGTCAATAGCCTAATGGAACAACAGAACCTGATGCGAAGCTCCGACGTAGTCAAAGCGGTGATCCTGAAAGTTTGTCAGGATATCGTGCAGGAGAAAAACCTGGGCGTGTTGCCGGAATTGCGCAACCTCGCCGCCGCCATTTCCTGAGACTTTTTTCTGTCGCTGAGTGCCTAACGCCCCTCAGGCGCGCTCGGTCATGCTGCCATCTGGCCCCAGATTGTCAGTCAGGATCTTCAATAACGCGCGAACTTTCGGCAGCGCCTGCCGGCTCTTGAGCCAGGCCAGATTAATCGGTAATCCATCGGTTGCCAGATGAGGCAATACCTCCACCAGCGAACCCTCTGCAAGCTGCCGTTTCACCAACCAGGTAGGCAACTGCGCTATGCCGTGCCCGGCCAAAACGGCGGTAAGCTGCCCTTCTGCATCGCCGATAGCCACCCGCGCCGGTAACACCCTTTTCTCGCTGTTATTCGCCTGCACGCCGGCAAAATGCCAGGGGGTGAGCATACCGTTGCCTTCGCCGTAAACCACGCAGCTGTGATTATCCAAATCCTGTTCGTTGTTCGGCACGCCGCGCTTTTTCACATAGGCCGGTGAAGCGCAAAAAATATGCCGCTGCGCCCCCAGATAACAGTGTCCTAAAGTATTCGGCCAAATATCCGCGCCGCCGATACGCACAATAATATCGATCCCCTCTATCACAGGATCGACAAAGCGGTCGGAAAACGAAATATGCGGCATTAACAGCGGATGATGCTCAATTAGCTTAAGGATCACCGGTAAAGCATGCAGACGACCGTAGGCGGCAGGAAGATCGATACGCACCCTTCCCCGTGGCTCGGCATTTTCAGCCTGCATGGCAAGCTCCGCCTCTTCCAGCTCGCCCAATACGCTGGTGCAGGTGCGGTAAAAGGTTTCCCCCGCGTCGGTCAGTGAGAGACGCCGCGTGGTCCGGTTAAACAAGCGAACCTGCAGCCGGCTTTCAAGACGGGCAATGCCTTTGCTGATGGCGGAACCGGTCAAATTCAGGCGTTCTGCGGCGGCCGTAAAGCTGCCCAGATCGGCTACGCAGACAAACAGATCGATACCTTTGAGTCGTTCGGAAGAAAACATAGTCCGTCACCATTAATGAATTTAATTCCATAAACTCGGTAATTTATAGCCTAAATAGGAAATTTATTCCCCGTAAACTCGATCTGGTAATACATCCTCAGGGCCAGGCCCGATTCAACCACAGACCATGACAAGAGTTTATTGATGAGCATAAACAAACCAAGGGTGCTGATTACCGGCGCCACCGGCCAGATAGGCGGCGATACTTTGCGTAACCTGCAGGCAGACACCACCATTGCGCTGGTGGCGGCGGTACGCTCCCCGAAAAAAGCCGAACCTTTTACCGCTCAGGGCATCAACACCGTCATTATGGATTTTGATCAAGAAGAAACGCTGGCGCCGGCGCTGCAGGGTATTGACCGCGCCTTTCTGGCGACCGGCTATACCGTCGACATGCTGCGCCAGAGCAAGGTGTTTCTCGATAAGGCGAAACAGGCCGGGGTGCAGCATATTGTGCACCTCGGTGCTTGTGGCCGCGACGACACCACCATTGCTCACTGGGCCTGGCATCAATTGATCGAACGTTATATTGAGGCATTGGGTTTCAGCTTTACGCATTTGCGGCCGGAGTGCTTTATGCAAAATCTGATCGGCTACGGTGGCATTCCCGCGGTGGTCAACGGCGTCATTCAGGAATACACCGGTGATGCTCCCTTCAGTTGGGTCGACGGCGAAGACGTCGCGCTGGCGGCAGCCTGTTCACTGCTGCACCCTGAACAGCATGCGGGCAAAACCTATCGACTGGGTTATGACGCCAAATCCTATGGCGAGATTGCGGCCATGTTGACGGAAATACTGGGCCAGCCATTTCGCTATGAAGCGCTCGATTACCGGATTTTCCTGGAGAACATGCGGCAATCTGGCGCCGAAATGGCTTATATGAACTGCGTTGGCGACAATCTGCGCCGCATTGCCGAACGCGATATTCCCGGCGTTGAAGAAACCTTTGACAACTTCCCGACAATTGCCGGCAAAGAGCCGGTTCGTTGGCCAGAGTTTATCCGCAAACATCGGGCCGCTTTCGCCTATTAATTCCTTTTTTATCTGGCCCGTTTGGGGAAAACCAGGCGGGCTTTAGCTTTACATCTGCCCTGCGCCACTTAGGCTCACCATCAGAAAAATTTTTTAAATATAAATTTATCAATCAGATAAAAACACACCCCGCCCGAAACGACATTGTGGAGATATTGTGAATTTGCACTTTCCTTACAATAAATGAGAATGGTTATCGTTATCATAATTATTCAATAATATTTGCACATACTTTCAGGGATAAGATGCATGATTTACACACACTCTTTCAAATTGAAACCAGGCGCGATTTTGCTGGCGGGATTAATTAGCGGGAGCGGCTATGCTGCCGATGATTTGGCAGCGGAAAGTGAGGAAATGGTAGTTTTGGCGCCGGCGGAAGAACAATTAAAACAGCAGCCTGGCGTTTCCATTATTACCGCCGAGGACATCGCCAAGGATCCGCCGGTCAACGATTTATCCGACATCATCCGCAAAATGCCCGGCGTGAACCTGACCGGTAACAGCGCCAGCGGCAGCCGAGGCAATAACCGCCAGATCGATATACGCGGCATGGGGCCGGAAAATACGCTGATTTTAATCGACGGCGTCCCCACCACGTCGCGCAATTCAGTTCGCTATAGCTGGCGCGGCGAAAGGGACACCCGCGGCGATACCAACTGGGTGCCGGCGGAAATGGTTGAGCGCATCGAAGTGCTGCGCGGGCCTGCGGCGGCGCGTTACGGTTCCGGTGCCGCCGGCGGCGTGATTAATATCATCACCAAACGCCCCACCAATGACTGGCATGGCAGCCTGTCGCTGTTTACCAATCAGCCTGAAAACGACAAGGAAGGCACAACGAAACGCACCAACTTTAGCCTCAGCGGCCCGTTGGCCGGCGACGCGCTCACCATGCGCCTGTACGGCAACTTTAACAAGACCGACGCCGATGCGGCGGATATCAACACCGCGCAAAACGGTTCCTATGCTGCCGGTAGCGAAGGCGTACGCAACAAAGACGTCAACGCCCTGTTCTCGTGGAAAATGACCCCGACGCAGATCCTCGATTTTGAGCTGGGCTATAGCCGCCAGGGAAATATCTACGCCGGTGATACCCAGTACAGCAACGGTAATCTCAGCCCGAACGATCTGGTTTCGTCGCTGTACGGACAAGAAACCAACCGCCTGTATCGCCAGACTTACGGCATCACCCATAACGGCATCTGGGATTGGGGCCAGTCACGCGTCGGTGTTTACTACGAAAAAACCAACAATACCCGTCTTCAGGAAGGCTCTACCGGGCGTGTCGAAGGGATGATCAACAGCGACCAATTCAACACCAGCCGGCTGAAAAATGTCAGAACCACCGGTGAAGTGACGCTGCCGCTCAACCTGTGGTTCGAACAAACCATGACCCTGGGGGCAGAGTGGAACCGTGAGCAGCTCGACGATCCGGCCTCTATGCAGGTCACCGATGCCAGCGGCGTCACCATCGGCGATATCTCCGGCGATCCTTCCGGACGCAGCGCCAAAAACAGTGCGGAACTCAGCGCCCTGTACTTCGAAGATAATATCGAAGTCCTGCCCGGCACCCTGCTGATCCCCGGCATGCGTTTTGATTATCACAGCAAATTCGGCAGCAACTGGAGCCCAAGCCTGAATGCCTCGCAGGAACTTGGCGACCATTTCAAACTGAAAGCGGGGATCGCCCGCGTCTTCAAAGCCCCAAACCTGTATCAGTCCAGCGAAGGCTACCTGCTAGCCACCCGCGGCAACGGCTGCCCGGACAACATTGCGACGGGGAGCTGCTACCTGATGGGCAATGCCGACTTGGATCCGGAAGTCAGCATCAACAAAGAAGTCGGCCTGGAGTTCACCTATGAAGGGTTCAACGCCGGTATTACCTATTTCCGCAACGATTATAAAAACAAAATCGTTTCCGGGACCGATCTGGTGGGCTACGCCTCTAACGGCTACAACATTCTGCGTTGGGAAAACGGCGGCAAGGCGGTGGTGGAAGGGCTTGAAGGCAACCTGGTGATCCCGGTAGTGAAAGATCGGCTCAACTGGCGTACCAACGCCACCTATATGATCACATCGGAAAATAAGGATACCGGGAACCCGCTTTCCGTGATCCCGAAATACACCGTTAACACCATGCTGGATTATCAGGTTACCGACAAACTCTCGACCAACCTCACCTGGACATTCTATGGCCGTCAGAAACCCCGCGAATATGCCGAGATCCGTAATGAAGTCGGTTCGCTGGCGACCAATGAAGTGGGAGCTTACACCGTGGCCGCGGTTGGCGTGAATTACGATCTGACCAAGGATCTGCGCCTGAATGCCGGTATCAGTAACCTGTTCGATAAACAGCTATACCGCGAGAACCAAGGGGCATCAACTTACAACGAACCTGGGCACGCGTATTACGCCGGTATGACCCTGTCATTCTGATCGAATAAATAAGCAGGCCCGTTCGGGGAAAACCGGGCGGGCTTGGAATAAGCCATCAACGAAAACGCCCAACAAACCTTAGTTTGCTGGACGTTGATCAAAACACATTTATCGAAAGTTTTGTAGATTATTTGACACCATACTTTTATAGATTACGATTGCAAAATTTCCTAAGTTACAGTGTCAATTTTATGCTCTTTTTCTAAGCCTTAACTGCGATGTCAATAGCTTCTTTGATCGATTCTAGCAACTCTTTTTTGCCATTAAGCGCTATAACCTTTCTGTATACAGGATGTTCCCAATCGCTTTCGAATATGACATTAACACTTAAATTATTAAGCCCCTCATGAAATGACACGTCCACTGAGTAATTATTTTTATACTCCACCAATAATAAATCTTCATCGATATAGTCTACTGAATCATCAAGGTCCGTTATAAATAATGTATCATCAGTTACCACGCCACCTTTGAAATCGATTTCCTTACGGTCGATGCTCATTTTATGTACCCCTTAGCCTTTTGTTCCGAAATTGGATGAGAGTGAATAACCCCCTGAGACTCCTTAACAACAACCCATTGAGTTTCTTTTCCCGCATAAGCACCAATTACATGATCATATTGTTTAACCTTCCATGTTGAGTGTTTTTCAGTTACTTGACCATTTTCCCATGCATCGATATCAATTTCAGAAATATTAACCTCTGGTTTAAATTTAGCACTCCCTCCATTACCTGTTGTTTTTATTACATCTTTCCAAGGTACACCTTTGGGTGGATAATGCTTATGCTTATGAGTAACTGATTTTGGGGGGCTGCTCAGCACCACATAAATTGCTTCTACACCTGTCCCCGATGCATCCGGCTGCCAGTAAATGAAATCTTGCAACGGCGGGATGTCACTCGCCGGAAAGGTGGTTGTGACGATACTGTCCGCCTGTTTTATCTCCGTGCCGGTATGGACCGGTGTCACCGGCACCGGCGCGGTGTTACCGGTATGGGGTGGGGCCGTGGGTCCAACTGGCACCGGATTGACCAGGATGGTTCGCGATGGAGCCCCATTCACCGCTGGCAAGGTTATCTTGTCCAATCCAGTTTTCTCATCACGTACTGGTCGATACACAGGCACACTGGCAGAAACGCCGGCGGCTCCTGTTTTTACCAACGTCACCTCTTGCTGACCAGTGTTGCCTGAGGTGATAAAGCCGCGCACCGGCAAATCGACTGAGGTCATCTCAGGGGTAATACTGACCTTTCCTGCGGCAAAGAGTTGAGCCTGAGCAGCGAACATTTCAATGTCGCGACCGAAAACTCTGTCACTACCTTCCCCGGCTTTCCTCGGCCAGAAGCCAACCACAAAAGCACCAACAGTTGGACCTATCGTGCTGACTGTTGCTATTCGAGAAACTTCAACCACCCCCCTCCATAGGGCACTTGACACCCAGCCTGCCAATTCACTGGCGGCCACCATGACGCTGTTGGCCACCGTAGACAACTGTACCAAACCGCCGGCACGGTTAAGCACGATTGCCCCTGCTGCGGCCAATGCCGCATTGGCGGCTTTCAACTTTTCAGGTGTATAAACCGGTGTGTCCAAAATGCCCGCCTTGGCAAACAACGCTTTCCTTGCCTCTTCGGCTTTGCGGGCTTCCTCGACCTTGCGGGCTTCCTCGACCTTGCGAGCGTCCTCGACCTTGCGAGCTTCCTCGACCTTGCGGGCCTCTTCAGCCTTCACTCTGGCTTCAGATTCAGTCCTATTTTTTATATCAGCCAGGGCATTTTTCTTGGCAGCTACATCACCCGTAATGATTTTTACCCGGTCAAGATATGCGACGAGTTTATTTTTCTCCTCAATCTCTGCGCTAATTCTAGGGGGTACGGTTTCATTCCATAATTTGATGAACCCTGGCCCTGCTACTGATATCGCCACATCAATCATGCCAGCAGGCTTGTCGATAAAATTCGCGAGCTTATTGTTATTCATAAAATCCCGGAAGGTGACCTCTGTTTCCTGCACCTTGTCGTTAACTATCTGCTCTTCCTCATTTTTTAAATCGATATTCGCCTGTAATGACTTAATCGATTCCTGCAATGCATTGGCTGCCGCATTGAATTCAGGCTGATTAATAAGTCCGGTATTTATTAAATCAGTCAACAACGCATTAGCCTCGTCCCAGATTTGCTCTGCATTTTGCGGATAAGCATTCCTGGCATCGTCCAGAAATTGATTTATTTTCGTCTGACTTTCGCTGAGTTCGGATAACCCGGAGAAAGCTACCTTTTTCGGATCATACGCTGGGCTCCCGCCACCAGGCCGAACCCCGCCCATTCCCGGCCAGGGAACGTAAACGGGTAAGGGTGCTCCGGTGTTAGTTCCACTATCTATAACTGGTGGGGGATTAGCAGTCACGGTGAGTATTTCTTCTGGCATAAATAACCTCCATATTAGCAATGACTAACTTCGTCAAATTGTATTTACATACAGTTCATATTTATGGATAGGAGACCGACCCAGAACAAGGGGACGTGCTACTGAAACGCGCAGATAAAGGTTCTCCATATGTAAGTCCCGTAACTGTTGCTCAAGAATTGCGAAATGTTGACTTGACGTCTTCTAAAGCGGCTAATCGCGTCTCAAATACTTCACGTTCAGCCTCTCGAAGTGAGCGTTCTTCTTTTAGCGCCTCAACCAGCAGTGCCACTACGCCGTTAATATTGATGCTGCGGGCATCTTTCAGCACGCTGCCATCATTCAGTTTCATTTCGCTTTGTGTGACGGACTGCGGCAAGACGTTTTCTATTTCTTGGGCAATCACTCCGGCTTCCGGCACGCCTTGTTTGAAATAGGTATAACCACCGATGCTGGCCAGCTTGTCCAGTGGGCTGTCAATTTTTGCGATAGCGGTTTTCATGCGGATGTCGGAACTGATGTTCCACCCGCCACCGGTGACGGCATAGCCATCTTCTTTGAAAACGAACCAGCTATTTTTGTTTCCGTCACTCACGTTTATCACCAGCTCGTTGTAACTCACATGGTCGTGATGATAAATTTTTACGTGTTTATTACCTGAATTTTGTAAGTACAGCCCATTTGTAATGGATTCTCTCGATTTATCGGCATTCTCAGGTGAGCTTGCAGTAAACCAACCTTGAGCGTTGCGTTTGGTCAGTTGACCTACTGACAGCTCGGCGTTGGCTCTGATCCGAAGTTCATTCCAATTCCCCTGCCTATCGCGGTAAGAGAGCAGCCCATAATCCTCTTTGCCGGCGATAACTCGTGAATTCATCCGCATTGTGGTGGTGACATTACCGCTGGTGAAATCGGTATGTACGGCGGCCGCATCATAGACCTGTCCGTTAATAAGCGGAGAAGGACCGGTGGTCGCAGTGGAGATACCCGCATTATGCGAGACCATCGCTCCGCCGGAGATATCTACGCCGTTACGTAAAGCAACCCGCCCGGAAGCGAGATTGAATGAGAAGGGTCGCAGGGTATTCCACTGCCCGTCCTGAGCCTGTCCACCTGGCGTGGTCAATGCATAGAAGTCCTTGCCATCGTTACGCAGCATCACTCCGGTGTTACCATTAGCCAGTCGGAAGCCGTTGGCTGATTTGGAGACGATTTCGTCGTCGCTGATGATGCGTTTGCGTAGCGTGGTCAACGATTTCAGTTCGGTAATGTCATCATTGGTACCGTTGAATACTTGAGCGCTTTTTTTTTGTTCAGCCATGATAATCTCCTCTTTTAACATCCTTTCTGACAGTTAAATGGCATCAGGTCACTTCCGAGCTGCAGGCAAAAAAGCATGAGCCGAGCATCTAAATGTGTCCAAAGCCGATAAACGCACACAATACTGTATGCATAACCAGTATACTGAGCGTATCAGAAGACAATATCAAATGATAATTATTATCAATTGATGTGTGATATCGGAAACAACAAAGGGGAATCGGCTCTCATTTAATGTGAACACGGTTAGGCAATGACTGCGGGTAGGTCCATTTATGATGGTGAGAGACTACACCTACAGCAAATCTCTCTTTGAGAAGTCAAGAAAGGAGAAGTGACGACAGCTAATGATGAGTGATGACTTATTCATTTATCTTTAATTGGCTATTTAAATTAACAGGGTAACGGCTTTTGCTGTTTCGCTGCTCTCGCCAACACTGGAGTTGATCACCAGCGTAATCAGCACCGTCGACACGCTCTCTGTAATGCGCACCATCAACAGGTTCTGAATGACCAGGCTGACACCGGCCGCAACCAGCAGCAATAGCATGATATTCATAGAGATCTCGGTTTTCACTGTGCCATTAGCGCTTTGGTGGGGCGTTGGCGTCGTCGAGCTTCAGCTGCAGGAAGGTCAAATCCAGCCATTTGCCAAACTTGGCACCCACTTCGCTCATGCGGCCGACCATCTCGAAGCCCAGATTAATGTGCAATTGCACAGACGCGTGGTTGCCGGACTCAATGCCCGCCACCATCACGTGTTTGCCGATCGCCCGCGCCTGCTCAATCAGCGCAATCAACAGCGTTTTACCTACCCCGCCGCCGCGGCTGTCTCGCCGAACATACACCGAATGCTCGACGGTGTGTCGATAGCCGTCCCACGCCCGCCAATCGCCAAATGAGGCATAGCCCATCACCTCACCCGCTGCGTCAATCGCCACCAGCACCGGGTAGCCCATTCCCTGCCGTTCTGTTATCCACGCGGCGCGGTTTGCCTCGTCGACGCTAAGTTCATTCCAGATTGCCGTGGTGTTCAGCACGGCGTCGTTATAGATAGCGGCGATGCCTGCGCTATCGGTTATAGTCGCGTTACGGATAAGCATGTTGACCTCTTGGTTGACCGTCTACTATCATACTACGATATGGATAATAAATTAGACAACCTAAATCAGCGCATCGGCGCGAGGATCCGCATCGAACGTGAGGCGCGCCATTGGTCGCTGTCCGATCTGGCGGAACGGGCCGGCGTTTCACGCGCGATGGTGCACAAAATTGAACGCGGCGACAGTAGCCCAACGGCGATGTTGCTGGGGCGGCTTTCCGGCGCATTCGGTCTGAGCATGTCCAAACTGATCGCCCGGGCGGAAACGCAGGAAGGCCGGTTGATGCGTAAGCAGGACCAACCGCTGTGGGTCGATCCCGACAGCGGCTACGTGCGCCGCCATGTGTCGCCGCAGTCGGATTTGCCGCTCGATCTGGTGCGCATTGAACTGCCCGCCGGGGCCGCGATCCCCATGCCGGCTTCGGCCTATGCCTTTATGCGGCAATTGATCTGGGTTTTGTCCGGCTCGCTGGTGTTTCAGGAAGGCGAAACCCGCCATGAAATGGACCAGGGCGATTGCCTGGAACTTGGCCCACCGACCGACTGCGTGTTCAAGAATGAAAGCGCTGAACTCTGCATCTATTTGGTGGTGGTGATGAACAAGGCCTGAGTCGCTCAGGCCAAAGCGTGGCGGTGCTTAAGGTTATCCTTCCCGGTTGTACCCCGCGCAGAAAAACTTTTCTGCCAGGCGGTTGCTGCCGCCGGTGAAGAACTCACTCATCATCTCGCCGTTAAGATCGTAAGCCCGGCAGAGCAAGCCGGCCTCGAACGCAGCCTGATTTTCGTCACCCAGGCTTTCCGCCAGGTGGTGCGCATAGCCCAATACAAAGCCACGTTTGTAGTCACAACAGAAACGGGACAGTTGCGCAGCAGGCTTGGCGTCCCGCGCGGCTAACCCGGCCATCAGCCCCTTACCGAAGTGATTGTCCATGTACCCTCCCCTAATTTTCAACAATCGCTATATAAAATATTATATAGCGATCATCGCACTCATGGACATACTCACAAAGTTTTACCTCATCTACGCAAGGCAATAAAAAAGCCCGCAGAGGAACCCTGCGGGCCGGATCAGTCTCAGAAAAAGCGATTACAGGGTAAAGTTCAGCCCTTCCACCACCGTCTGCTCCAGCGGCAAACGCCCTGAAGGGATCTCTTTTTGCTGCAGGAATTCAGGCAGCAGGGATTTGTCGCCCGCCTTGCCGATCGCCACCATGCCATGCACCTGATAGTTATCCGGCAGGTTGAGCGCAGCCTTGATTTTATCGTGGTGAACGCCGCCCATGCAGTGGGTCAGCCAGCCTTTCAGATGCGCCTGCAGCGCCAGATTGGCCCAGGCAGCACCGGTATCAAAGGAATGGCTTGGGTTATCCACTTCCTTCTCGCCGTTCAGGCTGGTCGTTTTCGAAATGATCACCACCAGCGCCGAAGCGTGCTGCGCCCAGCCGCGGTTGAATTCAATCAGGAAGTCCAGGTAGCTGTCCCAACTGGCCGAACCGTGCTTGCTATAAGCGAAGCGCCACGGCTGGATGTTATACGCCGAAGGCGACCAGCGTGCCGCTTCGAAGAAGCTCAACAGGGTCGTATCGTCGATAGGATCATTCGCCAGCGCGCGCGGCGACCAGCGTTCAATAAACTGCGCATCAATCGGGTGATCGGAAACTCTTGGCTGGCTCATGGACATCTCTCTCATGGGAATGGAATACCAAATTTATCCAATATTCCCATGCCGCACGCCAGAAAAACTTTTATTTTGTGCTGTTCATCAGCCGCCAAGTTCCTGCTGTAGCCAGTCGAGGAATGCCCGTACCGGCGGGTGCCGTTCACGCCCGGGTACACACAACGCGGTGTAGGCCGCTCCCGGCACGCGAATATCCGGCCGATAGGGTACCAGCAAGCCATTACGCACCTGATCGGACACCATTACCGAGCTCGCCAGCACCAACCCCTGCCCGGCTACCGCCGCTTGCAGCGCATAATGCTCTTCGTCATAGGCCCGCAGCGTCGTGTGGCGCTGCCACCAATCGACCCCGGCAGCCAGGCACCAATCGCGCCAGCGGGTTTCGTAGAGGGTGGAATCCCGCCAGCGCACGGTGATCAAGGTTGGCGCAGGTTGCTCCGCCGCACAAAACCCCGGGGCGCCGTAAACGCCAAAACTCTCTTCCAGCCGCGCCGCCTGATACAACTGCGGGTAGTTTGCGCTGCTGTAACGAATAGCAATGTCTACGCTGGCGTCCTGCTGCAGATCAATCACCTCAGCGCAGGCCTCCAGGCGTACCAAATAGTGCGGATAGGCCTGATAAAAACGCCCCAGGCGCGGTACCAACCACAACGCCGCGAAGGAATGGGTAACGGAAACGCACAGCGACCCCGCGCTCGGCGTCGGTCGCAGAGCATCCAGCACCGTTGCCACGTCGAGCAATGCGCCGTGCACTCCGGCGAACAAACGCTCGCCCTTTGGCGTCAACCGCACGCCCCGCGGTATCCGATCGAATAATGCAAAACCCAGCTGCTGCTCAAGCGCTTTTATCTGATGCGATACCGCCGTCGGCGTCACCGCCAACTCCAAAGCCGCCTGTTTAAAACTACGCAGCCGGGCGGCGGATTCAAAGGTGCGCAATGCGGTAACCGGCAGCGAGGCAAACATGGTCAGGGCACCCTACAGATGAATTGAACTCATCCTGAAAGAATAGCCGTCATTTGTCACTACAGCTTTACTCACCCTAAATTGATTCTCGTGTTCTACACCCCCATCAATGGAGAACGACATGAATTCATCTCATCAGTCAAAACGACTTATCGTCCTGGTTGGCAGCCCACGTCGCGACGGCAACAGTGCAACCCTGGCGCAGGCCATCATGGCGGGTGCCGCGGAGGCCGGCACCGACGCCAGCCTGTTTTTTTTAGACGATTACATCAACGGTTTTTTGGTGGATGAGCGCCACGCCACCCCGCCTGCCGACCGTTATGGCGAACTGTTCCTTGAGCATTTTCTGCCGGCGGACGCTGCGGTGTTCTGCACCCCGCTTTACTGGTACGGCATGTCGGCGCAAACCAAAGCCTTTTTCGACCGCTCTTTCAGCTACTACTCCAGCGCCTACCCCGATACGGAACAGGTGCATCAGCGTATGAGCGGCAAACGCATCGGGCTGGCGGTAGCCTCGGAGGAAACCTATCCCGGTGCCGCGATGGGGATTGTGCATCAAATTCAGGAGTTCAGCCGCTATTCGCATTCCGAATTCGTCGGGCTGGTTCATGGCGCGGGCAACAGCCGGGGCGAAATCAGCCGCGATCCGCGTAACCCGCTGCAAGCCGCCCGCGAGCTGGGGCGCGAGATATTCACTCGTCCCTATTCAGACTACCGGATGGATACGCCGCGCAGCCCGCAGGTTTGGCAAAACTGACGCCGCCCAGGGGCAGCCTTGCTGCCCCTTTATCAAGGTTGCGCAAGCATATGTAGCAAGATATTGCCGCCCATTGGCCCACCAGAACAAACGTCATATGATGCCAGGGTTCAGATCGGCATACCCATCAACCCAAAGCGGAACAAGATGTCAAAACAGTGGAAAATAGCGGCGGCCAACCTTGGCCTGCGGATGTATACCCGGCTGGGTGGCAACTTTAAGGATAAGGCCCATTTTCAGCCTGAGCAGGTTTTTGAACGCATCGTGATTTTTTCCACCAGCGCCCTCGGCGACCTGATGTTTAACACGCCGGCGATCCGCGCGGTGCGTGAACGCTACCCGGCAGCAAACATCACCCTGATTTCCAGCCACAAGAACAAACAGTTGGTCGCGACCAGCCGCTGCTTTAATCAGGTTATTTATTGGGATCATAAAGCGAAAGACATGCTCGGTGTTATTCGCCAACTGCGCCAACACCGGCCTCAGTTGGCGATTATCCTGCACTCCAAATCCCCTTATGATGTGATGGTCGCCATTACTGCCGGTTGCCAATATGTCTTCAAAGACGCTTACGGTAATAAAGCCACCGGCATGGAGCCCTGGCTGTGTGGCGTAAGCCGCAGCACCGGCGGCCATCTGATTCAACGCAAGCTGGATCTGGTGGCTCAGTTGGGCTGCCAAAGCGACAACACCGAGATGTTTATTCCTGTCGAGTTTTCGCCAGTGGCTAAAGCCGCAGGAAAAATTTCGATCGGCTTGCAAATGGGCGCTTCTGAAACGCTGCGCTGCTGGCCGGTCGCGCAGTTTATTCGTCTGGCGAAACTGCTGCTGGCATCTTCGCCGCACCACCAGATTGAATTAATCGGCAGCCCCAAAGAACTGTCTATTGAACGGGCGTTTATGGCGGGGCTGACGGCAGCCGAGCAGTTGCGCGTGGTCAGCCATATTGGCAAAACCACCCTGCCGCAGCTGCTGGCGGTGATGTCGAACATGCAGGTGCTGGTCACTGGCGACACCGGCCCACTGCACCTGGCCATCGCCCTGAAAACACCGACCGTCAGCCTGTTTGTTACCGCCAATCCACAGCACACCGGCCCCTATCAAAACAGTGAATTGCATCAGGTGATGTACGTCCCGGTGGATGAACAAAAGCTCAATGCCGCGCAACGCCAACAGCCGCTCAGCATCATCACTGAAAATGAGGTGTTTGAAAAAGTGACGAACGCGCTGAAAATTAGCGCGCCGGTGGGCTAATCAGCGGAGGCTGGGCAAAGACCATCGCCAGCGGGAACCAAAACAGGTACCAAAACTCGGCTGGGTTCGCGATGACAAACATGCCCTGTGAACAGTAGAAAATCAGCATAAACAGGTACAAAGCCGCTTCCAGGCGGCGACCGGCCCGGAGATGACGCACGGCCAGCTGTGCGCCAAACGTCAATAAAGCGGCAAACAGGCAAAACCCCACCAACCCGCCTTTGAGCAACGCTCCCAAATACAGGCTATGGGTAGTATGAATAAACTCGCCGGTGTAATTGGTAAAGGTCAGCTGCTTATCAAAGCCATAGCCAAAGAACGGTGCCTGTTCGACCAGCAACAGGCTGTGCCGCCAAATGCTCATCCGCACAAAGCTCTGTTGATACAGCTCTTCAAAACGCGTAATCAACATTTCACCGATTGGTGAAAACAGCACTGCACCCACGGCAAATAACACCGCGGCCGCAATGGCCAGCAGCGATTTTTTATTCAGCGCCAGATAGGAGGTGGTTAACGCCAACGCCGCCAATAAGGCCATCAGGGGTCCGCGACTTTGGGTGAACACCATAAAAGCGAACAACAACGGGATCGCTGACAGCGCCCTTTTCTTCCCGGTATCACGGAACACCATCAGGCTTAGAATGATGCCCAACGCCGCATAGCCGGCCAGGTCGATCACGTTGCGCGGGCCAGGGTTGGCTCCGGAAGTTTCTCGGAGAGTATAAATTTCGCGGAAATCAACGCACGCCAGATACAAACACAGCAGCGTGATGCCGGCGATCACGGCGCAAAGCAGCAGGTTGCGCTCCGGACTTTCCAATACGGTGACCAGCAAGGCCAGATAGAGCAGGATATAAACGCCGTGCGTCAGGGTAGATGCCGTATCATCCGGCGTGCCGCCCCAAAGATTGCTGACGGCATAATAGGCAAGAAAGCAGGCTGCCAGCGCCATTCCCGCGCTTGCGGCACGCCGGTTAAGCCAGGCCGAGCGAACTCCGGGGCGTGTGGCCAGCGTCAGCAGAAAAAAGAATGCCGCGATGTGGAATAAATTATTGACCCGGGTAAAACCGCAAAAAATGGCGCTAAAAAAAGAAAAGGCCAGCATGGCGTAAAAAGAGAGTCGTTCGGTGAACTCAATTATTTTTGAAAAAATCATTACTATCAACCTTTTCAAAAATACCGGTATCTATTGCGCTGTTTAATGAAAAGTTTCTAATCACCATTTTTCTCATCTTCATTCTCTCACCGGCATGGCTAAATGCCGGAATAATCAGGTCATCGACCTTCTCCGGCAAAAATGTCGGCAACTTATTTTCATTAGTTTCATAAAAACGCGGCAAATTAAAATTATTCATATCCAGCCCGGCAATAAATAGCTGTTTAAACCCAAGAAAGGCAATGATCTGAAAAGCCCAATACACTACCGTGCCGGCATCAAAAACTCCGTGTCGAATATCGTGGCTGAAGGCGATGGTTTTGTTGCCAGGCGAGAAAAAAACGCTGCGGTCTTTGTGATAATGGTCCCACAATGCCGAGAGAGGAATTTGGGGGCTGTAAATTTTGCAGCTCGCGTCCTCAACCACTGAAAACCGGCATTTGACGCCTGCCAGGGTGAAGCAATCAATAATTTTCGCCACGCCGTGAACCGTGGTAAAAAGGATTAAATCCGGCGCCTGAATAATGTTTTCGATAATATCCGGCCGCCGATCGATAAACCCCATATCGACAATCACATAAAACCGAAAGTTAACCTTTTGGCTCAGACTAAAAGCCCCATTGACCCCGATGGCCGGCATCTCAGGCAGTTCACTAAAGCGAATGGCGTTCACCGACGGCCCCGTAGCGGTCAATAATATGGGCCCCTTGCAGCTGTCTTTAACAGCTGACAGCGTCACTATAGGAACAGTCTGCTTTTTATAATGCAATTCGGCAATCTCGCCGCTGTCTGCACGTTCGATTTTTACGTAGGGCCAGAGATTTTCATTGTGCCGATAAGGCCGTGAATGAGAATAACGATACACCTGCTTAAGAAAACTGCCCATCGTATCCCTGCCCTGTAAAAATGTATTTGCGCCGAACAGAACTGTCCTGACCGCATTAGATTTATTGTAGGGCTGAGTATCTGAGCATTAATGAACATGGGCAATTATTGCATTTTGAATTCTTCGTAATGTTAACGAAAAGAGGTGTGTGGATTTGTTAACCGAGTTAAAAACCTGTAGGGAACGGTAATAATTATTCTTTAATTGCCTAGGGGCGCATACTTTCGCCCCATTAACGTGGATTGTGCTGAAGGTTGTTTATAGATCGTCGAAAGGCTCGCCGAGCGTCAACATCAGCCGATTGGCCCAGGCGAAGAACGCGGTCGATTGCACCAGATCCAGCAACGCCAGTTCGTCCAACCCTTGCTCGCGCAACGCCGCCAGATGCCCGGCATTGACCTGCGGCGGCGTGGCGGACAGCGCAGCGGCGAAGTCTATCTGCGTCCGCCACGGCTCCCCTTGCCCCTCGCTCAAAATGCCGCCCGGGGGCACATCCAGCAGCCGCTGTACCTCATCCGTTTGCTTGGACAACAGCGCCGCCTTGCGGGCATGCACCGAAGCGCAATAGATGCAGCCATTCACCTTACTGGCCACCGTTGCCGCCAGCTCGCGATCCTTACGTTCCAACCCACCCGGCGTGTAGAAAATGGCGCGATCCGCCAACGTTCTCTGCTCCAGCACCGGATGGTTACGCGCCAGCAGGCGGAAGTAATCCGAATCACTGTGCCCGAAGCGCGTCAAAAGCGCCTGGCCTTGCTCATCAAACTCTGCCAGTGGCTTGGCGGCAATCCAGGGCTCCCAACCCAGTTCCTGGCGGGTAAACACCGGTGGTGCGTGGCGGCCGCCAAGAGTCACGGATTCGGTACGCCACCCGCCAGCCCTGACGGGTGCTCCGCCGGAGCTTTCGAGTGGTTTTCCTTCAAGCAGCCGATAACCCGTCAGCAAGCGGCTCTGGAAACTAACAAAGGCGATCAGCTGCGACAGGGTGACGATAGCGTCCAGCGTCCAGCCGGCCTGTTGCAATGCCTGCAAATGCTGCGCGTCGGCGCTGGCGGGTTTGAACGCCAGTCTTTCGGCGTGATCGAACGCTGCCTGCAAATGCGGGCCAGGCTGAACGCCCCCCTCCTGCTGCAACAAGGTGCCGTAGTGTGCAGCAAGCAGTTTGTCCGCATGCCATTCGCTGATGCGCTGCGCGAGCTGCAACCGTTGCACGACGGGGAAATCGCCGGCATCAGCGGGGGAGAACAGCGCCAGATAGCTGGCCTGAATCGCATCTGTCGCCGCTTGTCGGGTAGCTCTGGCCTGAGCCAATGCAGAATTGGGGGCGATCTCTGCCAGCTCAGCCAGCAAATCTTTAGAGAGCAATGTTGCAGTCATACCTTTTCCTCAGCGTGATGTTCGTAGGAGACGGATGCGGGATTGCGGCGTTGCCAGCCCAGCTCCGGGGCAACGTGGCGGGCGATCAATTCAATAGAACGCAGGATGGTGGCGTGCGGCGGATCGATAGAGTGCACCTGGAATGCCAGATCGGTCACTCGCGCCAGCGCGCTGTCTTTTTGCAATGAAGCAATCACCTGCTCCGGGGTGCCAAGGTGCACGTCAAAAGCGCGGATCAGCCCATCAAGCGACTCGTCGGACGGCCGGTGGCCACTGGCGCGCAGGCGCTCAAGTCCACGGCTCAACCCTTTGGCAGCAAAGTCCCGCGCCTGTTGGCCATGGTCGGTTACCAATGCGGTGCGCGATCCCATGATGCGCGGCGCAATGCCGGACGGCAGCGCCGCCAGATAAGCGTCGATAATCGGGTTCTGCAATTCGTCCAGCGGCAAATCCGGCGCATCTGCCGGGCGCGGCTGAGTACGCGACAGCATCAGGCCGTCACCGGCCCGCCCGGCGCGCTCGCCGCCTTCCACCGAAAAGGTCGCCTGCCAGACCCGTTCGGCCAACTGCGGTGCCGCCGGATACAGGCGGTTATCTTCACCACCCAGGGCCTCACCGCGCCAGGCTCGCAGCAGGGTGCTGAAATTGTCGGCAAACACCGTGTGACGCTGTGCGGCGTCGAAACCGAAGGCGCTGAACGAAGAAGGCGTGCCGCCTGCAGCGATACCGACTTCCAACCTGCCGTCGGACAGCAGATCCAGCACCGCAGTGTCTTCGGCCACCCGAATCGCAGACTCCATCGGCAGCGTGATCACCCCGGTGCCGAGCCGGATATGGCGGGTTCGCGCCGCCACCTGCGCCAGAAACACCAGCGGTGAAGGCAGGCCGCCCTCGTCTTCATGAAAATGGTGCTGCGCCACCCAGGCGCTGTCAAAGCCGGCCCGTTCGGCATGCACGATCTGTTCGGTCGCCAGCCGATAACGCTGCTGCGCACTGCCCTGATCCAGCAGCCGGGTGAAAAAACCGAGTCTTTTACTGCTCATAGAATGCATCCTCAATCTGGGGCTGTTCGGCATAAAGCTGACGGCCGGGAATGGCTTCAATCAGCTGACGTGTGTAATCGCTGCCCGGCATGGCGAACAGCTCACCGGTCGCCCCGCTGTCCACCTGCACGCCGCGGTGCAACACCGAAACGCTGTGGGATATCTGCCTGACCGTGGCCAGGTCGTGTGAGATAAACAAATAGGTCAGCCCCAATTCCTGCTGCAAATCCTGCAGCAACCGCAGGATCTGCGCCTGAACCGTGACATCCAATGCCGAAGTGGCTTCATCCAGCACCAGTACCCGCGGCTGCAGCACCAGCGCCCGGGCGATCGCCACCCGCTGTCGCTGGCCGCCGGAAAGTTCGCGTGGTTTACGGCTCAGTAATTCGTTCGGTAGCGCCACGCGTTCAAACAAATCTCGCACCCGGCGATAGCGCTCGGCCTGGGTCAGCGGCTCGAAATTCAGCAGCGGTTCTTCAATCACCTGATACAAGGTCTGGGACGGATCGAGCGAACCGAATGGGTTCTGATACACCAGCTGAATGCGGCGGCGGAACTGGCGCAGCGCTTCGCCCTTCAAGCGCGTAAAGTCGACGCCGTCGATAATGATTTGCCCGGCGTCCGGCCGTTGGAAACCGAGCAGGCAGCGCGCCAATGTGGTTTTACCGGAGCCGGACTCCCCCACCAGCGCATGGGTAGTGCCGCCAGGCACGCTGAACGACACCTGGTCCAGCGCCCGATAAGTTTTGCCACCGCTACCGGCCAGGGGGAAATCTTTCACCAGCCCATTGACCTGGATCGCCAGCTCCTGCGTGCGGTGACCGGGTTGCGGCACCACTGCACGGTTCAATGAGGGCACGTCAGCAAACAGCCGGCGGGTATAGTCGCTGGCAGGAGCGCGCAGCACCTCGGCAGTCACTCCCTGCTCCTGTACCCGGCCATGGCGAAATACCAGCAGCCGATCGGCGCGTTCCGCCGCCACCGCCAGATCGTGGGTCACCAGCAGCACCGCAGTGCCAAACTCCTGCCGCAGTTCGTCGATCAGATCGAGAATGCGTTTTTGCACCGTGACATCCAGCGCACTGGTCGGCTCATCGGCGATAATCAACGCCGGTTGCAGTGCAATGGCAATGGCGATCAACACCCGCTGTTTCATGCCGCCGGAAAGCTCGTGCGGATACTGACGCGCCCGCAGCTCCGGATGCGTCAAACCGACGCGGGTCAACAACGCCACCACCCGCTGCTGCAGCTGCTTGCGCGGCAGCCGACGGTGAATGTTGATGATCTCTGCCACCTGATCGCCAATGGTTTTCACCGGATTGAGTGAGCTGGAAGGATCTTGTGGGATCAAACTGATTTGCGCCCCGCGTACCGCATCCAGACGCTTTGATGACCAGTGGCTGATGTCGGTGCCGTTCAGCCGTATTGCCCCCTGCTCCAGGCGACCGTTTTCCGTCAGCAAACCAATGATTGCCTGCGCGGTGGTGGTTTTGCCGGAACCGGACTCGCCGACCAGCGCCACCACTTCCCCAGGCTGAATGGCAAACGACACCTGATGCACCACCCGCTGATTGCCAGCCGCGCCCTGATAGGCGATCGAAACCTGTTCCAGCTCCAGTACCGGTGGTGTGGCGCTCGCCCGTTGTAATGCGCTCTGAATACTCATACTGGCGTTCTCCCCAATGCGCGGCTGATGCGGTTGGCCGCCAGAACCACCGCCACGACCGCCAGCCCCGGGAAGGTGGTTAGCCACCAGGCGGTGGAAATATAGTTGCGCCCTTCGGCGATCAGCAGCCCCCACTCTGGCGTCGGCGGTGGCGTGCCGTAACCCAGGAAGCTCAAGGTAGCAATCGCCAGAATCGCGCTGCCGAACTGCAATGCCGAGAAGGCAATTACCGAGGTTAACGAGTTCGGCAAAATGTGCCGCCACAGCACCGCCCAGAAGGTACCGCCGCTGCCATAGGCCGCCTCGACGTAATCGCTGTGGCGTACCCGCACCACCTCGGCGCGCGCCAGGCGGGCAAAGTTCGCTACCGAGGTAATCCCCACGGCGATGGCGGCGTTAACCGTGCCGAAGCCCAGCAAAATAATGATGCTCAACGACAGCAGCAGACCGGGAATCGACAGCAACACGTCGACAAGGCGCATCACCGCGTCATCCGCGATGCCGCCCACCGCACCGGCAATCAGCCCCAGCGCGGTGCCCAACAGCAGGCCTAAAGCGACCGCCACCAGCGCGGCGGACAGCGTCTGCGAAGCGCCATAAACAATGCGCGCATAGAGGTCGCGCCCCAGTTGATCGGTGCCCAACCAATGTTCGCCCCCCGGTGCCAAACGCTGCGCCCCGGCAATGCCTTCGGTGCCGCTGTAGCCCGTGAACAGCTGCGGTGCCAGCGCCCACAGCACCGCGATGGCAATCACCGCCCAGGCCAGCAACAGCGTCAGCGGTACACGACGGCGGCGCGGACGGTGCGTTGGCAAAGTGCCTTCGCTTTCCACCGCGCCCAGATCGCGCTCCGGCACGCTGGATTTCTCAAAGGAGATACTGCTCATACGGCGGCTCCTATATGGGTTTTCAATCGCGGATCCAGCAGCGGGAACAGCAGATCCACCAGCAGATTGAGGGTGACGAAAGCGGCGGCGGAAATCACCACGATCGCTTGCAGCACCGCGACGTCCTGATTCAGCACCGCCTGCAAGGTGAGTTGCCCCAGCCCGCTGCGGCCAAACACGGTTTCGGTAATCAACGCACCGGCGATCAGTTCGCCGAGTAAAATACCGGCGATGGTCAGCACCGGCAGCATGGCGTTACGCGCCACGTGCCGCCACAGCACCCGGCTGCGGCTGGCGCCTTTGGCACGGGCCACGGCGACAAAGGGTTGGGTTTGTACCTGGTCGATACTGCGGATCAGGATCTGCGCCAGCGGGGCGGAAATCGGTATTGCCAGCGTCACAATCGGCAGGATCAGCCCTTCCCACTCCCCCGGATTGATCACCGGGATCAGCTTGAGCCGAAAAGAAAACAGCTGGATCAGCACAATGCCCAACCAGAAGGTCGGCACCGAGACAAACAGCGATGGCAGCGACTGCAGCAATGACCTCAGCCAGCCAAAGCGGGTCAAATTGGAGATAAAGGCCAACGCCAACGCCAGGATCAGCGCCAGCGAAAACCCCAATAGCGCCAGTTGCAACGTGGCGGGCAAGTTGGTGGCCAACAGCTCCGTCACCGGCACGCCGGCCTGAATGGAATAGCCGAGATCCCCACGCAGCACGTTGCCCAGCGCATGCAGATACTGCTGCCACAGCGACACATCGGCGCCATAGGCCGCGCGCATATCGGCGATCTGCGCCGGGCTAAGGCCCATGTCCGGGTTCTGAAACTTAATCAGAATGGCATCACCCGGCAGCACCTGCAGTAAGATAAACGACAGGCTAAAGGTCGCCCACAGCACCAGCAGCGCCTGCCCGATACGCCTTGCCAGATATCGGCTCATCATGGTCTCCTCAGCGTTTTTCCAGCCATGCGCCGTAGAAACTCGGGCGGCCGACCGCTTCAAAACTTACGCCCTTGAGATAAGGCGCTCCGGCAAACACCTGCGGCTCTTCGAAGAACGGGATCACGTAGGCCTGATCGAGCAGGTAGTTTTGCGCTTCGCCGGCAATCTGCAGGCGTTTTTGGGCATCCACCCCTGAAGCGATGCCCAGCAGCAGCGCGTTCAGCTTGTCATCTTTAAATGCGCTGTTTTTGCCCGTCCCGCCTTGCTGCAACAGCGCATCGCGGTTGGTCGGGTAGAACTGACTTTTAATCACATCCGGATCGGCCCGTCCTACTTCCACCACCGCCGCCGGGGTTTTCTGCGGATCCAGGTTATCCGCCACCTTGCTGCCGGCGTCGCCCGCCAGAATGTTCAAGCGCGCGCCAACTTTGCCCCACTGCTGCGAAACCAGCTGTAGCACCGCCTTGTTCTGCGGTTGCGGCAGCGATTCATAAACGTTCAACAACAGTTTTTTGCCATCCTTCTCACGCAGACCGTCGCCGCCCTTCTTCCAGCCGGCTTCATCCAGCAGACGATTAGCCAGATCCGGGTCGAATTTCAGTTTGGCGGAAAGATCGACAAAACCGGCGGCGGAAGAAGCAATCACCGATTTGGCCTGCGGATAGTTAACGGAGAACAGCGTCTCGACGATCTGCTTGCTGTCGGTGGCGTGCAGCAATGCCTGACGCACGCGCAGGTCGCTCACCAACGGGTTGTCCGGCCGGAAGGCCACGCTGTCATTGACGCCGCGCGTTGGGGCGGCGTAGATAGTGAAACCCTGATCCTGGGTTTGTTTCTCGTCATAGGCCTGGATCTGGCGAATAAAGTCCGCCTGCCCGGCCTGCAATGCGCCAATACGTACGCTGTCTTCGCCGGTCACGATCACCTTGATACCGTCCAGATTGGCGCGCCCCTGCTGCGTCAGCCTGGCCGGGCCCCAGCGGTAATCTTTGCGCACGCTGAGATCCACTTCGCGCCCCAGCGTTTCGGCACTGACCACGAATGGGCCGGAGCCGATGATATGGCGCGCGTCACCCAATTCGTCATAATTACGGTTTAAGGTGCTGAGAGAAACCAGCCCTGACCCTATGGTGGCAGTACCCTGCAGGAAACCCGGCGAAGAGCGCTTGAAGTAGAACTTCACGGTCAAGGGATCGATCACTTCACTGTGGTCATAGTTATTGATCACCTCGGAGACCGGCAGACGTTTCTCTTTGTTGCCCAGGCCATAGGTATCGAAGTTCTTCGCCACCGCGTTGGCGTCCAGCGGCGTACCGTCCGAGAAGGTCACGCCCGGCCGGAGCTTGAAGGTGTATTCGGTTTTGTCGGCGTTACTGCTCCAGGATTCGGCGATCCACGGCTCAATCTCCAGCGTTTTTGGGTTCTGGTAGGTCAGCTTGTCGGTGATCTGGTTGAGGATGCCGCCGTTGGGGTAGAAGCCGCCGGAAGGCGGATAAAGGTTGGTGTGCGCCTGCTGTTCCAGGTAGATCAGCGTGCCGCCCTGCACCGACGCCAGCGCCGGAGTAGCCGCCACCGTCAAGCCCAATGCCACTGTTATTCCGCTGGTTAATCTATTGAAAGAGAACTTAAACATAGTGTGCCACGCCTTCTTTATTTCGGAATGTTATGGATTAGATAACAAACCAAATCGGCGGGGAGTTGAACGAACTAATTTCGCTAACCTATGGCGGAAAATGCACAAGGCAGCGACGGTTGGCAGAATGGGTGTTTTGTTATAACGTATCAGAAATCACATCGTGGAGACGAAAATGAAAATTCAGCTTTCGCTGTTGTTCCTTGGCCTGTTGGCCGGTCGGGCCGCCGCGTTTCAGTCCAAGGTGCCCGAGCCACGGCCTGAACAGGCGCGCGCAGCGGAAAACAGCCTGGAGAATATGTTTTACGGTTTTCACGCGATGGACGCGCAGGCGGTCAATATCGGTACCTGCGCCGCGCTGCCGCAGGCGGGATGCCAGTGCGCGTTCTGCACCATGCTGCGACAGGCCGGGCCGGCGAAATAGCCCCCCGGACGACGTTTTAATCTAGCGCGTACTGAACAATCAACTGGCCTTTTTTCACTTTGAGCGCCGTGATGTTTACCGCGCCCAGTTCCGCCAG
>Ga0256408_1000573_pt1 | contig 25905 bp, 24 predicted proteins | sample PhyAR1_FD_185998 | JGI IMG/M metagenome (GOLD analysis project Ga0256408, IMG submission 185998) | Leaf surface microbial communities from alfalfa plants in UC Gill Tract Community Farm, Albany, California, United States - DLSL A.R1 | ecosystem: Host-associated > Plants > Phyllosphere >...
TGACGTGCAGAAGGTAGTTTTATGATGGTTTGATGTTTTTGGGCATAGCCGTACGCCCATTCCCCATAAGTAATCGAATGAGTATCATAAAAGCCGTTGATAAAGGTACCTGGATTTCCTTGTGTTTCCAAGGTTTGAATCGGCGCACAAGCTCGTACACCAAGATGTCCATTACTTAAAGCAAACAAAGTTTCTATATAGGCCGGCGCTTCATTACCTATGTCAGAAAGTGTTAATAAAAAACTGGCAGTCATGTTAGTCCCCACTTTCTATTTATTTTCTCTTATTATAACGAGAAAGGGAAAATTTCTGTATTATTTCTACTTCGTTTACTAAAAAACGAATGGTAGTGGGCGTTACATTTTTATCGCTGCCCATGATTTCTCTTTTCACTTAAGACATCTGAGCACCAAAAGTCGTTCTTTCAATGACCTAGACTTTTTATTACCAAATCATCATCGTATAACACCAATTCAGATGAAAAACGGCCCATTAATAACAAGGAACAAAAATAAAAAGAACAATTTCTTTTTATTACATTAAAAATATAGTGCTGCTTTATTAGCTAATCAAACATTATTGATAATAAAAAAATTTTTAGTTAGCAACTTTCAAGCTTTTCTGATTTAGACAAATCCAGTAAAATGTTAGAAAACATAACCAGTTTATTATTTCTAACTTTATTTTAATTTTTTATTGGTTTGTTTACATTATACTGTGAGTATAGAAAGAAAAGGAGTACAGAATATGAAGAAACTTTTAGTTGCACCGTTCCTTGTTATTACAAGTTTTAGCTTATCTGCTTGCGGCGACAACCAAACAACAGTAGAAAAAGATTCCTCCCAGCAAGTTTACCGCATGGTGGAATCGCAAGAAATGCCGAGCGCTGATCCTTCATTAGCAACCGATGAAGTTAGCTTTACGGCTTTAAATAATGTGTATGAAGGTCTTTATCGCCTTAATAAAGAAAACACACCACAGCCAGCTGGAGCAGCAATCAAAGCTACCGTTTCTGCTGACGGGCTTGTGTATACAATTCAATTACGTAAAGAAGCCAAATGGTCTGATGGTATTCCGGTAACTGCAAAAGACTATGTCTACAGCTGGCAGCGGGCAGTAGATCCTACAACCGCTTCTGAATATGCTTATATGTTTGCACCGATTAAAAATGCTACCAAAATTACCAACGGTGAACGACCAAAAACAGAACTAGGTATTAAAGCAATTAATGATTATGAACTAGAAATCAATTTAGAAAAAGCAACTCCTTATTTTGATTATCTGTTGGCATTTCCTTCTTTTTTCCCACAACGCCAAGACATCATTGAATCTTTTGGTAAAGACTACGCAACCAAAAGCGATAAAGCCGTCTATAACGGCCCTTTTACCTTGACTGATTTCGACGGACCAGGGACAGACACCAATTGGTCATACACAAAGAATAAGCACTATTGGGATCAAGCGACCGTCAAATTAGAAAAAATTACAGTAGCTGTCGTAAAAGAAGCCCCAACTGCTTTGAATTTATATGAAACCGGCGCACTAGATGATACGTATTTATCCGGAGAATTAGCGCAACAAATGCAGAACGATCCGAATATCGTTCAATTAAACGCAGCCTCCACTTTTTATTTGGAAATGAATCAAGCAGCTGAACAATCACCTTTTAAAAATGCAAACCTTAGAAAAGCATTCTCCTATACAATTGATCGTGAAGCTCTGGTAAAAAACATTTTAGCCAATGGCTCAACAGCTGCTCAAGGCTTTGTGCCAAAAGCAATCGCTAAAAACCCAAAAACAGCAGTTGACTTCACCAAAGAAGCCAACAGCGTTACTTATTTACAGCTCGATCGAAAAAAAGCGCAACAGTATTGGCAACAAGCGCTAAAAGAATTAGGCGTATCCTCACTAACTGTTGATTTATTAGTTGATGATTCAGAAGGAGCCAAGAAAATGGCTGAGTATCTGCAAGGTTCATTAATGGATACGTTAAAAGGACTAAAAGTAACTGTGACTTCCGTGCCATTTGCGGTGCGCTTAGATCGAACCCAAAAAGGCGATTTCCAAATTTCAACGCGGGGTTGGAATGCTGACTACTCAGATCCCATCAGTTTCTTAGAGCTACTAAAGAGCAATAGCACCAATAATCGAGGAAAATATGCCAATCCTCAATACGATCAACTGATCGAAGCTTCCGAAACAACAGACGTAAATAATCCCGAAAAACGTTGGCAAGACCTTTTACAAGCTGAAAAAGTTATGCTGGAAGATATGGGAGTCATTCCTCTTTACCAAAAAGCCGAAGCACATTTGAGAAGCCCGGCGATAAAAGATGTTGTCTATCATCCAACCGGTGCAAAATTTGATTTCAAATGGGCTTACAAAGAATAAATAAAAAAGAGTAATCTCCTTTTTTTGAAATATAAAACGAAAAAAACGGAGCTAAGAAGCAGGCTAGGGCAGAAGTATCCGTTACTTCTGTCCCGCCGTGTCTTTTCATTTATTCCCTAAAATTAGTAATAAGAACGTTTCTATTCGTATAGAATTTTCCGTAAAATTCTTGTCGTTTCTACTGCTGATCTTTTAATTTATTAAAAAAGAGTTAAATAACGTAGATTTTTATACAACTCAGTATTATAATCATTTTAAATTTTCCACGAAAATTTTTCGTACAAAGAGTTTCTATATACTTAGTGAAACTTTCGTTTAGCTTGCTATTGATCTAAGTACTGCTTGCAAACTTTTGTTACAACTAGATACTGAACATGAAAGGATGGAGATCTTTGTTAAAAAAAACGCTGTTGGAAAAAATTGCCCATAGAAAGTTAACTATTTATCAGATTTTAGTAGAGCTGGCTCCTGGCGTTTATACTGTAAATACCATTGAAAATGAATGTGAATACGCTTATCAACGCGTAAAATCTTTGCTCCATGAAATACATAACGATCTAGACAAACTGACTCAGAGTCGCTACCAACTATTAGATGCAGACAGACGAGTAAATATCACTGAAGAATTAATCAGTTACACGAGCTATCAACAATTTTTATTAAAAAATAGCTTGCCTTATCGTCTGATTTTGCATACGTTGCTTTATCCCCAAGATAAGCTACAGGATTTTTGCGAAAAACAATTTATCAGTGCAGCCTCTGTCAATCGAACGATTAAACCTTTACAAGACTACTTGCGAAATTATAATTTAAAGTTGAATGTCAATCAATTAGAAATCAAAGGGAAAGAATCAGTTGTCCGCATGGCCTTGTATAACTTTCTTTGGCTAAACTGCCAAGGGCAATCACTAGAAGTGGTTTTTAAAGATGTCCCGGCCTTCGAAGATTTGACGAATAAATTGCTACAGTTCATGCCCAAGCAAAACCAATATGTCGCCAAAAAAAGAATCCAAACCATCCTCAGTGTTTCCTTATTGCGGATTCAATCTGGCAACTATATTGATATTGACGATGACTTGGCTGGCTTCACTGAAGTTTCTGCTCAGTTTTTACAAAAATGCTTGTCCATAAAACTACCTGAAAATTTACTTAATAGAGAGTTTCAATATATAGCATTATTATGTTACAATGGCCCCTTTTACTCTAGTACTACCGATCCGCTTACCCAAAAAGCTCTGACTGATTTAAAAAGGGGATCTTGTTCTTTATTTCAATTAATCAATAACTTTGAAGCATTTTACTTGCAGCGCTTCGTATCTTCAGCAGATACTGAACTGCTTGATGTCTTACGGGTTAACTTATTATGTATTGCATCCAACTATTTTATTTTTCAGCAACGAGTACCTACTTTATTTACGATGGTTCACTCAACAATTCAGGAAGAGTTGGTACTGTTTCAAGATTTATTGCTTCATATTCGTCAATTTTTAGCAAATTTAGCCAACAACAAGGAATTTCACTGGTTAAGAACCACAAAAGCGGACTTAGCGCTAACGTGGACACATTTATTGCTGCCTCATTATGAAGCCTTTAACTCGCAGCAGCAGTTAAAAGTTGGCTTGTTGCTGGACGCCAATTACCTATTGACCCAGCCACTGCTGCGCTTTTTGAAGCAACAATCATTTTTAAAAGTGGTTTTTCACGAAGAATCACTGCCTTTAGACTATGATTACATCATTACCACTTCGTTATTTTTAGTACCTGAAACAGCGACGTGTAAACTATTTGTTTACGATTTTTCGGTCCATGAAAAAGCATTGATCGAGCTATATCAACTTTTAAAAGAAGCTCATCTCCAAAAAAACACTCATTTACCAGCGGAGAAACAATGGGCTGCATTATAAAGGGAACCGACAGACAAACGGCTGCTCCTTCCGTAAAATTTAAAGGAGTAGGACGTTGTCCTACTCCTTTACTATTTATTCACCTTAAGTCTATTTCTATGATTGCTAAGCTTCTTTGTATACTGTCCAGAAATTGACGGCTTCGTTGAGTATTTCTGCTGCAGTGTAAGTTCGTTTAGAATGACTTTTTTCGGCGGTATCGTTAGGATCATTAATCCAAAAATTCCCATTTTCCGTACCGCTCATCACCATAATATGGCCTGTTTTTGTGAAATAACCGGGTTTTACTGAAACAATTACGGGATGGTTAGCTTTTAACTCTGCTTCGACTGTTGTCAGATTTGCGCCTAATTCTTGGCAGACATAACCTTTGGCTTCACTGTATGCTGCAAAAATAGACCAAGCAGTTCCTTGACCTTCCAAGTAGTAATTATTACCGGCCCAATGTAGGACATCCAACGGTGAAACTTTTCGTTGATCTAAATACGAAGCGACCATGGCTAAGGAAGCTAAGGCACAACCATTTATTCCTAATGTGTTACCGTCAGAGTTACCGACACCGTATGCAGCGTCTTTCCATTTATTATCGGTTTGTAATTGCAAATGAATCGGCAAGTGTCCCGTAAATTGCCCGGCGTCAATTGCTTGATTCACTTGTTCTGTATAGCTTAAAGCAACGGCTGGTTTCGCTTGGGACTGACTGGTAGTTTCTGTGGTTGCTTTATTTTTTTTCTCAGCTACTTTTGGTTGTTCTTGTTTGAAAGCTATAGAAAGCCCGCTACTTTTCAGTGGAGCGATCTTAGCCAATACGCCGCCAAAACCAAAAGAAAGCAGCAAGATGAAAAGCAGCTTTCGCTGTTGCTTCATAATTTTTCTCATCATTGTTCCTTCCTTTTCCAATTTTATTTTATGAACCTTTGATTTTTCAAAAAGAATTGTTCACTAGGAACTTCTATTTATTATACTATGGAATCGCCAGAAAAAAAGAGGAATTTCAATATTTCAAAGAAAAAAAGCGAACATATTTTCTTGAACTTCTTAAGAAAATTGGTTACAATAAAGATAACTAACCACTTGAGTTCGGTTCTAATCTCATTTCGTAAAGGAGGCAGAAGAATGGATAATCATAAATCAACGATGAAAAGTATTACAAAATTGATCTCCCAATCTTCCCAGAATTTCTTTTCGGCTTTTTTAGAAGACTCTCAAGATAAAAAGAACAAAGTCAAAGAGCGCAAAGCAATTATTAAGCAATTACAAGTTGCAGCTGCTCAAAAATCACTAGTGGTGTTACAATTAAAAAAAGTCCCTACTGCTCAAAAATTTGAAACTGTTTCCGGCTGGATTGTCTCCAAAAAAATCGGTGATTCGCTAATGGTTCGATTACAAGAAGATCCTCAACAATTACGAATGATCCTCGTTGACTCTATCATGAAAGTCAGCGCTCTTTCCAAGAGTGAAAATCGTCAAATAAAATAAATATAGCTATAATCATCAACAATGACTTAAAAAAGCAAGGCCTTCTTAAAAAGGAGAGGTCTTGCTTTTTTATTAAGTAAAAAAAGTGTAAGGGAAAAGTAAGCATTACTTTTCCCTTACACACTAAAAATGAATAATAGCAAGAACAGAAGTAACACTTGCGGAAATAAGCTGAAGCTTACCAAAACTTTAAAAGCAAGTTTCGTAACTTCTCTCTTAATTCTTAGCGTTTAACACTTCTGCCCTAGCCTCTTTCTTTTCTATTAACACTCCTAAAGACGAATCTAAATTAAACACACCATTGATTCATCCCACAATAAATTTCAGCTGCTTTTTTCTGAAAAAAAGGATCCTCTTTTTGGAACAAAAAGTTGTGGTGCTACTTTTACCAAAAGACTTAATACAATTCCGACATATAAGACATTAATCAAAGCACTAGCTCCATTCATAATAAATGAATACCAGTAAGGACTCATTCCTTTAGGTGCATAAGCTCCCCAGACAAAAACCCCAGCCCAAAAGTGCCAGAACCAACGGGCAAAAACCGCAACGATACTACCTAGCAAAATGTAAGAAATTGTGCCTTTGTTTGATTCAGTGCTTACTGCTTGTCGAATTTTGTTGGAAAAAAGACCGCCCATTCCGGCAAAGGCAAAAGCAAAGGGATATTCAAAAATTATTTGCGGCACTGAAATAAAATTTTTCATGGCATTCCCTAAAACGATACTTAACAAGCCCCAAATAAAGCCTGCTGTTATCCCAGGCACTAAGCCACGTCGATAGGAATATAAAACCAACGGCACTAAGCCTAAAGACAGATCTAATGCTGCGTTTGATAGCTGAACAGGAATAAATGATAAAGCCATCGCCATAGCAGCGACGATCGTTCCTTCCATCCAGACGCGTAAATCCATTTTTTTTGACACAAAAACTCCTCCTTATTAGAACAAACCAGTCAACAAAGGAGGAGTAGTCATCTATCTACTCCATCACAATTCCTACGCTCGTATTAACGAATCAGGTTCGAAGGGTTTAGAGCATGCTCAATCTCAGCCAATTAGGCTCCCCTTTGTGATGGCGTTCTATTTAATTTTTAAGTCATCTTCAGACAACAAGTGTATTCTAGCATAAAAAAATGCCGTTGTAAATTTCCCACAAAGTATTCTTGTAAGAATTATTTATTAAATTTTAAATTAATGAGGGGAAATTTAGCCACTTTTTTTAGGAATGCGCTATAATAAAAGCAAACGGTTGATAAAAAGTATTATACTTTTTTGCATAAACCAAGTATTAGTTCATTAGTTGTTTGTAAAGTAGCGTTTATCAATTTGGAGGAGAAGCTATGTATTTAGTTGAATACGACCAGTCTTACTACCCATTAGTTGAAAAATTTTGTATCTCTACTGAGTTTTTGCATCAAATATGCGAGCCTTTCAGAGCCATTGAGTTATGCAAGAAAGATCCGAACCGTCATGCGATCTTAGTGATCGATCAAAAAAGACTGGTTACTTTTTTTGTACTACACCAGCTAGATCGGTTAAATCCCTATACCCAGCAGCAAGACCGCTTATTGATTCGTAATTTTTCCATTGACTATCGTCATTTAGGTCAAGGTTACACACGCAAGGTCTTTGCTGCCTTAAAAATTTATATCCACGAAAAGTTCCCCACAATTGACGCTTTACTGTTGATGATTTGCGATAACCAAACAGCAAAATTAGCGCTGTATAAGCAGCTGGGCTTTAAAGATACAGGAATGCGACAAGAAAATCACAATACACAAACAATTATTTTGCATTATGAGCTTGATGAGCCTTATGAACCCCCTACTTTTTCTTAGGAAAAATTGCATTTTTTCATATGATCTTTCATTAATTAACGGATATATAAAGAGTGGGATATCTAACCTTTAGCAGACGATGCCGCTCTTTTAAAGTTTTCCTAGCCTAGTCAATATAACTGAGAAAAGCAGCTGTTATAAACCACTTTTTACATATAACTGACATCACAAGCGTTGAACTTCCACCAACTTCTAAAAAAATCTGGCAGCTACCTATGTAAAAGGCAGCTACCAGATTTTGATACTATGGGCATTAGGCCGTTTACTATCCATGGTGGGATAAAGTAAAAATTCCAAAGTCATCTTCTTGTTCCACTCGCCAGGTCCGCTTCGCTGAGTTATAGATTAACGTAGCAATCACTGGATCGTTTTGATAAGCGATATTTTTGGTCTTCCATAAAGAATCTTCTACCACATGAATCGGAATTCGATACTCTTTGCCCCGAACATCCATTTTGCTAAAACAAAAGACAACGCCTTCTTGTAAAATACTTTTCATATCTTTGAGCAATTCAACATCTAATTGCTCAACAGAAGCGCCTCGTTTAAAGAAGCTTTTCCGATCATTAACTCGTTCCAAAACAACACGTGTAATTTTCCCTGCTAATATGCGATAAAATTCATCAATATAACGATAATAAATACGTGTCATATTATCAATAAATTCAAAAAACACAAAATCGTTTTGTAATTTATAAAAAAACGGAGAATGCAGACTTGTTTTCATATGTCCAAAATAAAGCAGCTCAGAAATTTCCAATGGCGTTAATTCCTTCAACATAGTAACATCAGAAAAATCAATCCATTTTATCTCTTCATTGATCCTACTTCTTTGCAAAGCATCAAAATATTGATTAACATTTGCTGCTCCTCGAATAATTTTCAAACCAGTATGCATATCATATTCCCCTTCTTCAGCAGCTGGGTTCAACAAAAGCAAGTTGGACGGATGGTGGATAATTGACCGTGTAAAATCAGCATGGGTAATTCCTTTAGACAATACGGCATTACTTGTCACATCAATATGTACATAAATTAAATCGACCATTTTCCCATCCCCCTTTACATTTATCTCTACAAATTATTTTACAATATTTTTCTAAGAAAAGCTTGTATCTTTTCGTTTAAAATTCCATTACAAAACAACCGCCAAAGATGATTAAATTTGTATTATATGTAAAATTAGCATTTTGAATACTTGAGTCTACTAAAAAAGCCCAGCTAGTTTTTTCTAAAGAGGTATGCTAAACTGTAGACAGAATAAGGAGGCGTTTGTGTGGCACTCAGAAAACAAACTAAGAAAAAATCTCGGGTAAAAAATTGGCTGATAAATATCGGTTTACTATTACTTCTTTTAATAGGTTTAGCGTTAATTTTTAATAATCAAATCCGTAGTTGGATTGTCCAAATAAATAGTGAAGCCTACTCTGCTAGTCGCTTAACACCTGAGCAAGTGAAAAAAAACGCTCAACGAAAAGTAAGCTACGACTTTGACGCTGTTGAATCACTAAGTACAGAAAGCGTCTTAAAAGCTCAGTTAAAAAACAAAGACTTACCAGTAATTGGTGTCATTGCCATCCCTGATGTTTCTGTTAACTTACCAATCTTTAAGGGCTTATCAAATGTCGCCTTATTAACCGGTGCAGGTACAATGAAGGCTGATGAAGCAATGGGCAAAGGCAATTACGCCTTAGCCAGTCACCGCACAGAAGATGGCGTGTCACTTTTTTCCCCGATTGAACGGGTGAAACCTGATCAATTAATTTACGTAACGGATTTAACGACAGTGTATACCTATCGCATTACCTCAGTCAATAAAGTAGAACCTACTCGCGTCGAGTTAATTGACGATGTTCCAAATAAAAAATTGATTACACTAATCACTTGTGGTGATTTACAAGCAACCACTAGAATTGCTGTTCAGGGAGAATTGATAACAACTACTCCCATCGGCAAAACATCAACTACTATTCGAGATGCTTTCAAAATCAAACAAAAAACGTTAGAAAATTGGGTACGCTAAAAGCAAAAATGGAGCTAAAGTTATTCTGAAACTTATAGAATCAGACTTTGGTTCCATTTTTTATTCTAACTGGCTAAACTCGGAGCCTCGGCTACCAAAAGGTTTTCGTTATAGTTCATCCGTTTGCTTCCAGCATGCTATAAAAAGACGCAAGCCAGCTAACAAAAGAATTAACGGAGACAGATAGAGTGAAAGCATCAGCCATTCACGAGTGAAAACGTCAGTTAATGAATGATGATACGTTACCGCATAGACCATGGGCAGCCCAAAGATAATTAATATGTAGTATAAGGCAAACTCAATGACATACGACACATAAGAACCCTTCACTTTTCTTTCCTCCTATCTAATATCTATTCCTTTTTAGTGTATCGTTTCAAAGAAAAAGAGACATCCTGCTAAAGTCTTATTTTTTTATTTTTTTTTTTGCTAAATCTTGTTTCAATTTTGACAACCAGGCATTGGTTCCCATGTTTATCATGGCATAGGTTTCATCAAAATCACCAGTGTAATAAGGATCAGGAACTTCTTTTTCACTTTGACCAGCGACCGGTTCCATAAACAAATGAATTTTCTGCCACTGATTTTTCGGTGCCATTTCTTTTAAATCCCTAAGATTATTTTGATCCAAGGCAATGATGTAATCATAATGGTCAAAATCAGACGCTGTGATTTGCGTAGCCCGTAATCCAGTTGCTGAAATGCCTTGCTGAGCTAAAATATTTCTTGTACCTTTATGGGGAATACTGCCTACTTCCCAATGACTAGTAGCAGCTGAAGCAACGGCAATTGTTTCACTCAGGCCTGCTGCTGCTACTTTGTGCCTAAAAATTGCTTCTGCCATCGGTGAGCGACAAATATTACCTAAACAGACAAATAATACCTGAATCATCAACATTTCTCCTTTAATAATAAATAACATAAGCTTGTCTCGCTTAGTTATCCTGTTCTTTAGTGTAGAGACGATAGGAATATAATTCCGTATCTTTTGCTAAACGAAATAATTGAGCAGCAATCACTAATGGCGTTTCTTGATAACCTTTTATAATCCATTTGATTAAAACTCCACTACATCCATATGAAAAAAACATAGCATAAAAGTGCTTGTCTTCTTCCAGCAATTGCTTTTCTACGTCCAATTGTTCAAAAAACTTAATAAATAGTTGATTGGTTACCTCAAAAAAAGCCTTCATTAATACATCTGAATCTGAGGAAACAGTATTATGATAAAAATCACCTTTATTTTGGATCGCCTTTAACATCTTGAGGGTTTGCTCCTCCCAATTATTAACACTTACCTCCGACGTTAAATAGACTAAGGCATCTTTTTGATAAACCCATCGGAGCAAGTCATATTTGCTAGCAAAGTGATAATAAAAGGTTTGACGATTGAGTCCTACTTTTTTCGTGATATCTTGAACGCTAATTTTGTGAAAAGTACGTTTTTCACATAACGTAATTAAGGCTTCAGCGATTGCTTCTTTAGTATCTTGAGTTTCTTTCATTACACATCCCTATCCCTCACTTTTACTTTATCTCTATCATGACAAAAAAAATCCGAAATGGCAATTTTTCTTTTACGATTTAAGTAGATATTTACTTTTTTTCTAAGTCTTTACCTTCTTTTCATTAGGAAATAATAAAAAAGACGAGTTACTCACTCGTCTTTTTTATTATTTCTTTATTCGTATTAATAATTATTAGCCTGGAAAATGCCAAACAACTGCTCTAAAGCCAGCTGGTGGTGCCGGAGTCCAACCGGATGTTGTAGAAACATAGCCGGAGCCGCCGGGATTATTTGCTTCAACAATTTGAACTGAGCCGCCGTTAACTGCTACAACTAAAACTGTGTGAACGCCGCCAATCCAAGCATCTGGGCTATAAGCATTTTCGTATTGGACCACATCGCCTGGTTGTACGTTACTCCAACTTACTGCCGTTGCTCCTGAACCAACATATCCGCTGTGAGGGCCGCCATAACCAAAGTTAATACCACCTGCAGCTAACCATCGACGAACAGAAACTAGACATTCGCCTGGTTCATTCCAACCAGTGCCATAGGAATTACCAACATCTGCCAATGCGGCTTTAATGGCAGCTTGTTTTGATGAAGTCGTGCTACCGTTGTTATTACCAGGGGTATTTGGTGTCGGTGCATAATGGTTGCCACCATTGTTAGAACCTGTATTCCCCGTAGTATTGTTACTGTTCATAGGAGTTTCTGAGCTTGCATCAGCAGCTGCAGCCGCAGCCGCAGCTGCTTCTTGTGCTTGTTTTTTTGCAAGCTCATCAGCTTTTTGAGCTGCTTCCTTTTGACGAGCTTGTTCTTCAGCAAGTTTCTTTTGAGCTGTTTCTTTTTGAGCAATGAAGTCAGATTTTTTCTTTTCTTCGTTCGTACGTTGTGCTTCCAAGTTATTTTTTGCAACCTCTTGCTGTAATTTTAAGGTATTTAGCGAAGCAGTTTGTTGATTTAGGTCTTTCGTAGCTGTCTCTAAATCAGAAATTTGTGCTTCAACTGATTTCGTCTTGGTTTCAACCGTCTTTTTGTCTTCATTTTGTTGTTCTAATAATTCATTGTTGGCTTTCACTAAAGTTGTCAGGCCTTGGACTCGGGTCAAAGCTTCTGAAATAGATTTAGCATTCAATATAACATCTAAATAACTAGCTCCGCCGCCGCTCACTTGTACGTCACGCGCTTGTTTTCGCATTTGGACTTCTCTTTTTTGAATGCGAACGTTTAAATTAGAGATTTCCATGTAAAGTGCAGAAATTTCTTCAGATAGGGTTTTCTTCTTGGCAGCCAATTCTTCAACTTTACTAGCAGTAGTCGTTAACTTCTCTTCAATTGCTGCTAATTCTTGTTCTGCTTGTGAAGCTTTTATCTTTAGGTCATCGATTTTTTGGTTTTGTTCTTGGATCTTAGAGTCTATGTCTTGAGCAGCACTTGCCATCGGTAGTGCTACTGAGGTAAGGCCTATTGAACAGACCATTAGGGCAGAGATTACACTTTTCTTCACTTTACGTCCTCCGGGAATAACAGATTTCTTTTTATTTTCACATTTTATTTAAACAAAAATATCATTTCATTCTTTTTTTCTTAGATAAAGCAATTGTAACACAGGCGTATGTCACTTAGATAAAATATATGTTACAGTAATATTTCAGTTTTTCGTCTAAAAGTGACAAGTTTGTTCGTTTATGCTCACAAAAAAACAGCTCATAGGTAAATAATCCCATGTGAGCTGCTTTTTTTATTTTTTGCTTGTGAATAACTTCTTAAAGGGATAAGCCAGTAAAACAAAAAGTACCATATTTAACAGTAAAGTTGGCCCTAAGACTTCTGTGATAAAAAGTAGTGGATTGACATTCGCCAAATGAAAAATCACTTGCAAAATCATTGCGATAAACTCATAAATAGAAACAAAGATTACTATCCCAAAAAATCCTGTTAGTAAATTCGTCTGAACAACGTCTCTGAACATAAACATCAAGATCACCGTTGTCGTCAGTGCCACTGTATAAATCCCGATAATCCCGATAAAATAGCTGTCAGCCAGTAAGCCTAGAATTAATGAAGTAATCAGTAGATAACGTTTGGAAAAATTAGGAACTGCGAATAACAGCGCCAATAATAATAAGTGGGCGTTAGCAAAATAGCTATTGTCCGTCCAAGTTTCGAAGGCTTTGGTTAAGTGCGCATCAATCAATAGCAAGAAGAAAAAAATGATCGGCGCCACATATCTCATCTGTTCTTTACGGATCATCTAACTTTCGCCTGCCAATCTCTTCACGACAGTTACTACAGAAACACCGTACATATTCGCATAAGGTTTCACATACACTTCTCGATCTAAACCAAACTTGTCGGGTTTTACTTTAATTACCGTACCTACGGCTAAATTTTTCGGTGAGTTGCCGCCTAAACCGGATGTTTGTACTACGTCGCCTTCTTTTAGTTGGGCATCGCCAGTCAATTGTGACACAATCAAAGCATTGGCTTTACTGTCATAATTTTTTAAAAGGCCGTAAGAGTCTTGATTACCAGAAGTAATCTTCACGGGGAAATGATTGGAGTTTACATTTTTAGATGTTAGCAATTCTACTTTTGATGAAGTAGCGCTGACTTCAATCACACGACCTACCAAGCCTTTTTGTGCCATTACAGCCATATCGGCTTCAATACCGTCATTACTTCCTTTGTCGATGACTAAGATATCTTGCCAAGTATCAGGTGAACGTGTAATTACCGTGGCGGTTACTTTTTCATAATCACCCAGTGTTTCATTTAAACTCAATTCTTTCTTTAATGTTTCGATTTCTTTCTGATAGTTCTTGTTTTGTAAAGATAGCTCGTCATACGCATCAATTTTTGTTTTTAAGCGTTCATTTTCTTTATAGGTGTTAATTAAACTGCTCATAGAAGCTAAGCCATTTTCTACTGCACGGGCTGGAAAAGATATGACGCGATCAATCAAGCTGACTCCATCGTTCACACCAGATTGCACGAAGTTAGCTTTGCCTTTTTCAGCACGTTGAGCGGCTGTTATGCTTATGATAGAAACAATGATGATAACAACAATTAAAGTGATAATTATATTTTTGTTTGGATTAAATTTTTTCACAATGACACCCCAGATTTTCTTCAAACTGATACTACCAATTTTACCACTAAAGTTCAGTAAACAAAAGGGCTGGCTTCCGTCTTTAGCTTTTTTTATTAAATCATTTACTTCATATAAAAAAGAACCAGCAGTAAAAAGCGTGCGTATCTTTTCACCGATTAGAGCAAGCGCCGCACAATGTAAGTTACTCATTGTGCGGCGCATATTAGTTCAAAAGAACTGAGTATTTTTCTGAAAGAGCAGCCGATTGAATCAAAGCCAAATAATTCGCCTTTGATGCTTTACTTTTTTTGTTTATTTTCATCCTTAAGTAGTGCTTTTCGTGAAACGTTCACGCGGCCTTGTTTGTCAATTTCAGTTACTTTTACTAGCACTTCATCGCCTAATTTCAATACATCTTCAACATTATTAACTCTTTCATTGGCTATTTGAGAAATATGAATTAAGCCGTCTTTCCCTTTGATTAAGTTAACAAAGGCTCCGAATTTTTCGATTCGAACGACTTTAGCTAAGTAAACTTGGCCGATTTCTACTTCTTTGGTAAGTTCTTCGATGATGTTGATGGCTTTTTCAATCATATCTGCATCAGCCGAGGCAATACTTACGTTACCGTCTTGATCAATATCAATTTTTACGCCAGTTTCATCGATGATACCATTAATGGTATCGCCACCTTTACCAATTACGTCTTTGATTTTCGCTGGATCGATTTTGATCATTTCAATTTTCGGTGCGTATTTACTTAACTCTTGTCGAGGCTCAGCTAAGGTTGATGTGAGTTCGGCTAATATTTCCATCCGTGCTTTTTTCGCTTGTGTTAATGCTTCAGTTAAAATTTGTTCAGTAATCCCTTGAATTTTAATATCCATTTGTAATGCAGTGATACCGTCTTTAGTACCAGCAACTTTAAAGTCCATGTCGCCTAAGTGATCTTCTAAACCTTGAATATCAGTTAAGATAGTATAGTTTTCACCATCGCTGACTAGTCCCATAGCAATCCCAGCCACTGGCGCTTTGATTGGTACGCCTGCATCCATCAAAGCTAAGGTACCGGCACAAATACTTGCTTGTGAAGAAGAACCATTTGATTCTAAAACTTCCGCTACTAATCGAATTGTATAAGGGAAGTTTTCTTCCGAAGGAATCACTTGAGCCAGCGCTCTTTCACCTAAGGCACCATGTCCGATTTCGCGACGACCAGGAGAGCCGGCACGACCTGTTGAACCCACTGAAAATTGTGGGAAGTTATAATGGTGAATAAATCGTTTACTATCTTGAACTCCTAAGCCGTCAATGACTTGGTGTTCTCCCAACGGTGCTAAAGTACACACGGATAAAGCTTGAGTTTGTCCCCGGGTAAATAAACCTGAACCATGAACGCGAGGTAAAACACCGACTTCGGAAGACAGTAGACGAATTTCATCTAATTGACGTCCATCAGGTCGAATTTTATCGATGGTAATTAATTCACGAACAACGTCTTTTTCTAAGTCTTCAGCAATTTGTTTCACTTCTTTTAAGACTTGTTCTTCCTCTTCATGACCAGCAAATTTTTCAGCGTAAACAGCTTTAACTTCTTCTTTCACTGCTTCAATATTATCTTCACGAGCAAGTTTTTCCTCTGTCATTACAGCTGTTTTCATAGTATTGTAATAGCCATCGTAAATGTCTTTTTTAAGCGTTGCATCTACTTGAAGCAATTGTACATCCATCTTTGGCTTGCCAACTGCAGCTACAATTTCTTCTTGGAAAGCAACAAGTTCTTTAATTGCTTCAAAGCCAAATAATAAAGCGCCCAACATATCTTCTTCTGAAACTTCTTTTGCGCCACTTTCTACCATATTAATCGCTTTTTTCGTACCAGCAACAGATAGTTCAATATCCGTTTGTTCAGCTTGTTCAACAGTTGGATTTAAGACGTATTCACCATTCACACGACCGACTTCAACACCAGCGATGGGGCCGTCAAAAGGAATATCTGAGATGGCCAATGCTAATGAAGAACCTAACATAGCTGCCATTTCTGGTGTACAGCTTTGTTCGACACTCATTACGATATTGGTGATTTGCACTTCATTACGGAAGCCTTCTGAAAACATCGGACGAATCGGGCGATCAATTAAGCGAGCAGTTAACGTTGCTCGTTCACTAGGTCGTCCTTCTCGTTTGATAAATCCGCCAGGAATCTTACCGACTGCGTACATTTTTTCTTCATAGTTAACTGTTAGCGGGAAGAAGTCCACATCTTTGGCTTCTTTGGAAGCTACGGCAGCACTTAAGACGACCGTTTCGCCATAGCGGACTAAAACTGCTCCATTGGCTTGTTTGGCTAACTGACCGACTTCGACTACTAAGGGACGGCCGCCCCAGGTTGTTGTAAATACTTGCTTCTCTGTCATGAACATTCTCCTTTATGCTTCTTTGGAAAAGTCAGACTGCTACTAAACAAATGAAAAACTGTCAGACAGTGACGACTCTTTCATTTGGTTAGTAGGTAACGCAAAACTTTCCAAAGAACGTGATTTTTATTAGTTAAGCTCAAGCTTTCCCCATCAATAAGGCTAGCTTTGACTTATTTTTTATATCAAAATTATGAAAGGATTTTAGGCTCCCATTGCTTAACTGTTAAACAAAAAGCGAGATTCTAAATTGAACCTCGCTTTTTACTTAAAGATTAACGACGTAATCCTAAGCGTTGGATCAATTCGCGGTAACGTTGAATGTCAGTTTTACGTAAGTAAGCTAACAAGTTACGACGATGACCGATTTTTTTCATTAATCCCCGGTAAGAATGGTGATCTTTTTTGTGAACACGAGCATGCTCATTTAGTTGATTGATATCTTCAGTTAAGACAGCGATCTGTACTTCTGGAGAACCAGTATCACCTTCGTGGCGAGCATATTCTTTAATGATTTCATTTTTTCTTTCTTGAGAAATTGCCATTTGTTCCACCTCTTTCTATTTTCATCTAGTCACTGAGTAAAGCGTCGGTGATTCGCCAAACCAAGTGGCAGAAAGTATGTTGCCATACAGATACACTTTACAGGAAATGTAGTGAAAATGCAAGGACAACCTTAGAATTTCTTGTCTTTTGCAAACAATTTTTCCCCATTTTTGTAGGTTTTATGATACACTAATTTGAGGAACCAATTGATTCAAATAATTTTTTTTACGATAAATGTTTTATTTTTATTGTTGAAAGGAAAGATTTTGCTCATGATTACAATGGATGATATTATCCGTGAAGGCCATCCGACCCTTCGAAAAGTTGCTGAAGAAGTGGCTGTCCCGCTTTCAGGAGAAGATATTGCTTTAGGCGAAGAAATGCTAACCTTTTTAAAAAATAGTCAAGACCCAGTGAAAGCTGAAGAATTAAATTTACGCGGTGGTGTAGGATTGGCTGCTCCACAATTGAACATTTCAAAAAGAATCATTGCCGTTCACGTTCCTTCCGCTGACTTGGAAAATCCAGAACCGTCTTTAAGCGCCGTGATGTATAATCCTAAAATCTTAAGCCATTCTGTTCAAGATGCTTGTCTAGGTGAAGGTGAAGGCTGTCTGTCTGTTGACCGTGAAGTACCAGGTTATGTGGTACGTCATAACAAGATCACGCTTTCTTATACGGACATTGCAGGTGAAAAACAAAAAATTCGCCTGAAGAATTATGAAGCGATTGTGGTTCAACATGAAATCGATCATTTAAACGGCATTATGTTTTATGATCACATTAACAAAGACAACCCATTCGCTCTAAAAGAAGGCGTTTTGGTAATCGAATAAAAAAACTGAGCCAACGGTTAGTTACTTCTACTAATTTTGGCTCTTTTTTCATTTAGTTATTATGAAATTTTTTTATAGTAGCGTATGAACCATAAACACATTTTTTTCTACACAAAAAGCCTCTCCTTGCTTTTTTAGTCAAAGGAAGGAGAGAGCCTTGCTATTGAAAATTTATAAAATGCACTATTTATATACAGCTTTTAAATCTCATTCATCGTTTTAAGTGCTTTCCAGATACCGTCGTTGTCATTGGTGTCTGTGACCATAGTTGCGGCTTGTTGCAAGGAAGTGCTGGCATTGCCCATAGCGACACCGACTCCTGCTTCTGTCAGCATTTCACGATCGTTTTCGCCATCGCCAAAGGCTATAATATTTTCTCGTTTAATATTTAAGCGGTTCGCCAAATGCAGTAAAGTTGCGGCTTTCGAACCATTTTGAGGAACGATATCTACGCTGTGACTATGCCAGCGAATAAAACGAAATTGCGGATAATTGGTTTCAAAAGAACGTTCATCTGTTTCATCGTAAAACGCTAAAGCTTGATAGATATCATTTTCCTGATGAAAATATTCGTCGTATTCAGGAGAATGAAACTGAAACGAATTCATGGCAATCTCCATTTTTTCACTGCGGTGATGGTTGTTTTTTTTGATTTCGTCTAAACCAACACAGGCCAAACCCAGCTTGCGCTGATCCACTTCTTGAGCCAAACGTTCCAAAGCGTCTTGATCCAGCAAGTTTTGATAATACTGTTCATGATCGACAAAGGCAGCCGCACCATTACATAAAACGTAATTTGTAAAAGCCAACTCATAGATGACCTCTTGTGCCATATAACGACTACGCCCAGTCGCAATGGTGACTAAGTGTCCTTGTGCTCGCAGCTTTTCCAACGCTTCTCGCGTGCTGTCTAAAGGTCGTTTATTGGAATCCAAAATAGTGCCGTCAATATCAAATGCAAAAAGTTTTCTTTCCATGAAGGTTTATCCGCTCACTTTCTACTTGCGTACCAGTTTATTGGCAGTGATAGTCATAATTATTTGTTCAAATAGGCAAGGGTATTTCATTAAAGATTTTTTTATCAAAAGTCGTTACTTATTTTAAAGACTACGTTTTTAGTTCTAACACAATTGACACTCTTTTTCAAGGTCATCTTCCGCTGAAAAGACCTGTTCTGGCTGTTAATGAACGAAAAGATTAACCCAAAAGTTGTTGAAATTTCAGCAATTGGAGAAAAGATACTTGAGCTGCTTATCATATTGAGGGGTTTTATAAAATTGTTCCAAAAACTGACATTTGTTCGTAAAAAGCGGCTGAACCAAAACGAAATTATAGTTTTGGTCCAGCCACCTTTATTTCTATTTTATATTAATCTAAGTAAGTAGTATCCTGATTATTCAACCAAGCATATCCTAGCCCTAAGACTAAGCCACCACCGATAAAGTTACCGATAAAGGCGCAGACCAAGTTATGAATCACATTACCAGCAGTGAAAGAAGCAATCGCACCATGTGAAGCAAAATAAGCCAGACTAAAAGCTGGGAAGTTAGCAATTACGTGTTCAAAGCCTAAGAAAGCAAAAATGAAGATGATAAAGATAATTGCTGCTACTTTTCCGGCATCGTCTTTCATCCGCATACTTACAAGTACGGCAATGTTAACTACAATGTTGGCAAACATACCTTCTACAATAATTTGAACGGTACTTTTTTCAAGCTTTCCGGCAATTGACGTAAAAAAGAAGCTGTCTTTTGGCAAATCTTGGAATGGTACCGTCAATGAAACTAGATAACCAAACAGAATTCCGCCAATTAAGTTAAATAAAATACAAGTAAATAAAATTTTGGCAGCTAACGAAAAATTGATTTTTTTGCGATAAACACCTACTGTCATGTATAACATATTAGAAGTACCTAACTCAGCGTTCATATATAAAATCATTACAAGTGACCAGCTGAACATAAAGGCGTACAACATTTTACCAAGGCCATGAGCCATTCCTTCCCCTTTAATGGCAATGGCAAAAGCAACTGCTGTTCCTAATGTTAAGAATAAACAAGCTAACATGGAACGGACAGCATAACGGGCAAAACTATTTGAAAATAAGTTCATTTTTTTACTAATGGATTTATCGATTTGTTCGAATAATGGCGATACAGGTTTCATTAGCAGGTCCCCTTTTCTTATTTTTTTCATTCATGTTTTCAAAACATACTCTCCTATTTTAATGACAGATCGCTTTTTTGTCCAGTTTTTTTTAAAATTCTTCTTAAAATCTTGACGTTTTCTTATCCAATAAGTTATACTATTCTTTGTGTAAAATAATGCAGCAGAAAAATAATAGACTCGTCAACAGTTTATTGCCTTGATTGTCAAGCTTTCAGGTTCAACTGTGTAACCGCGGCTGCAAAGGTGAAGGTTGAAGAATAGACTGAACGACTATGAATTTTTCAAAAGATTATTTTACTCCAAAAATTATTTATTGGAGGAATTTTTAATGTCTCGTTATACAGGACCATCATGGAAAATCTCTCGTCGTCTAGGCATTTCATTATCAGGCACTGGTAAAGAACTAGCACGTCGCCCATACAAACCAGGACAACACGGACCAAACAGCCGTGGCAAACTGTCTGAATACGGAATGCAATTAACTGAAAAACAAAAATTACGTCATATGTACGGCATGAACGAACGCCAATTCGTTAATTTGTTCGTAAAAGCTAGCAAAATCAAAGAAGGTAAACATGGGGTTAACTTCATGATCTTACTAGAACAACGTTTGGATAATGTTGTTTATCGCTTAGGCTTAGCGACTACTCGTCGTCAAGCTCGCCAATTAGTTAACCATGGCCACATCACTGTTGATGGCAAACGTGTTGATATTCCATCATATCACGTTGAAGTTGGTCAAGTAGTGGCTGTTCGTGAAAAATCTAAAAATATTACTACAATCAAAGAAGCTGTTGAAGCAACTGTTGGTCGTCCAGCATTTGTAAGCTTCGATGACGAAAAATTAGAAGGAAGTTTATCTCGTTTACCAGAACGTGACGAGCTTTACCCAGAAATCGACGAAGCACTTGTCGTTGAATTCTACAATCAAAAACTATAAGAGTTATTCTCTTACAAAAACTTGCTCTTTATGGGCAAGTTTTTTTATATGCATAAAATTCCTCTCAATGAATCCTCTTAGAAAACGCTTCTACGAAAATGCTTCAAAAGCAACCGTTACTGAACAATTTTAAAATTTACTTGTTCTTTTTCACCTTTGACAACTGGCAATCTTCAGTAAAGCAGCTGACAGTCATGCAAAATTGTTTTTTCGGTGTCCTTTGGCAAAAGATTCATCTTTTTAGCTTTACAATCGTGTTATCCTCTTTTAAACTATTGTTAACCTTTCTAAAAATAAGGTTAACAAATTACAAAAAGTGAGGTTTTTTATGAAAAGCTCTTTACGTTCATTAATATTAGCCGCAGAATTTGCTGCAGTCATTGCGGTTCTTTCACAATTAACTATTCCCATCGGGATTATTCCACTAACCGGACAAACATTTGCGATTGGACTAACGGTCACTATTTTAGGAAGAAAAACAGGAACCTATGCAATTATTGTTTATTTATTGTTAGGGCTTATTGGATTACCCGTCTTTGCCGGTATGAAAGGCGGTTTTGGTGTGTTATTCGGACCGACTGGCGGCTATTTGGTTGGCTTTGTCCTTAATGGGCTTTTAACAGGATATATTTTAGAAAAAACTACTTTTAACTATACTTGGGGAAATATTGCCAACTTGGCAGGCGCTATCGTTACACTGATTTTTGGGACGGTCTGGTTAAAATTTTCCGGCGACTTAAACTGGGCAGCGGCTTTTACCAGTGGGTTTACTCCTTTTATTCTACCGGGAATTATTAAAGCTGTGGCTGCTGCGTATTGTGGTATATTGATTCGAAAACGGTTTGATAAGCAATTGTCTGCACTGATCTCCTAAAGAAAATATATAAAAGAAGAAGTATGCCGTGAAGGATACTTCTTCTTTTTTTTAAGAAACCCAATTTTGAGTCATACTATTTCTATATGATTCAGTTTCATCTATAAATAGTGATTGAGAGGTGTGGTCTAAACTAGTTTCTGTATTAAAGGTAGCCATTGCTTGAACGATTTGTTCCGTTTGATTAGTGATTAGGGTTTCAGAAATAGTTGTAGCAGATGCTTGCGCCGTATAATCTTGTATTAATGAGAACGATTGCCGTAAACTTCTACTTGAGATATTGTTAGCCAGTAGATCCGGAACGGAAAGGACTGTGCCGTTGGTGAATTCAAATTGAACATGCCGATAAGATTCGCTCCATCTATAATTCTTTAGAACAACTGCGTCTGTACTTCCTTTTATGTTAATTGTCACATCATTATAGCTGGTATTCTTTACCTCTAAATCTTCCGCACTGATTCCTGCTAAGAACTTAATCGTGCTTAAACCTTCATAATCATTCACTGTGTCTACTCCGTAGCCTCGACCGAAGATATACACATCGTCTCCGGCGCCGCCGGATAAATAATCATTTCCCGTGCCCCCATCAAGTAGATCATTACCGCCATCTCCGTAAAGGGTATCTGCTCCGGCTCCTCCTATCAAGTGATCATCCGCACTTCCTCCATATAGGGTATCATCTTTAGAGCTTGATAAAGCATTATCAATAGCAATCAAATATTCTATATTATTTGAAAAGTGCGACTTAAACTGGTAAAACAGACTGTAACCAGTTTTTAATTTTGCAGCTTGAAAATGGAGATAACTTGAAAGTTCTGAAAGAATCGAACTATCAATATTACCAAGTTTTAGTTGTTGTTCTACTAAAACATTTAATAAGGTTAGTTGGTATCCTGTTTCATTTTTAACAATAAGCGAAAGATACGGTTTTAAAATGGTTTGGCCAACAAGTTCCGCATAATACATCGTTAAAAATTCTTGATACATTTTTTCTAATAGCGGAGCAGCGGCGGCATTAGGTTTGCGTCCATTTTTCCCTTGAAATGCTTTCCCCATTAAAGCTTCAACTACTGCTAGATGTTGCGCGTTAATATAGTTGCCCCGGCTATCGCTAGCAATTTGTTCCGCGGCTGTTATTTTTAGAACCAATTGTTCTACTAATTGTTTACGTTCCGAATATCCTTTCACTTCCAAAATTTTGTCCATTAATACTTGCAGTGAAGGATCTTTAGCTAGGGCTACCCGTAACGAATGAATATTTCCAATATTCTGTATATTAGGAATCTGTTCAAAACCGCTCACTACCTCATTTTCTTTGGTATCATAATAATTTCCGGAAACCCAAAGCTCGCCAATCTCCGCTGTACGACCATCTTCATATTCAAAAGTGGCTGACTGATCAATGCGGGCTTCTGTTTGCGTTTCTACTTTTTTACTTTGAGCGTTTAATGAAATCGATACAATGCCTAGTTCTGTAAGCTTTTTCAATTCACCTTTTGCTGAAATACCATCGCCATTCGTATCGTATTGTGCTAACGCTTCAAAGCCATTTTTAGCACGGTTCCCATTGGTCAACAGCATATAATCACTAAATAGTTCGCTACCGTTGTCAATGATCCCGTTCCCGTTTAAATCTAAAACCAGCAAGCCATCTTTGGTGGTCCAATTTAATTTTTCTCTAAAACCATTGCCATCTAAGTCAAAATAAGCTTCAGCTTCTTTGCTTAGAATATTATAGCCATCGCCATCTAAATCAAGAATTAGCGGATCATAGACAGCGGAAGCGGCTTCATTAAAGAGGTCATTCCAAATACTGCCCAACCAATCGCCAAAACCTTCACCTAAAATACTACCGATTACGCCACCGGATAGGCCCAAAAGTAAGCCTAAAGGCCCGCCAAAAAGACCGCCTAATAACGCAGAATTTAAGAAGCTGCCGGCACTAAAGCCTAGCGTACCCATTAACCAACCGCCAGCTGAGCTAAAGGACCAATCTTTTACATACTCTATGGCTTGATTTTTATCTCCGTTAGCAAAAGCCGTCATGGCATTTTTTGTCATAAAACCAAAATCAAGGAGGTCAGCTAATACACCAGCAATTGCTAAGGCTTTGCCGACTTTTCCGTGAGTTAACCAGTAACCGGCTTTCTCTAAAGCTTGGTCAATTTGATCACGAATGCGCATATAGTCTTTTCCTGAAAGACCTTTGGTGCCATCGATGGCGTCGTCTAGCCAGTTGATGGTAATAGCGCCTTTTTCATCTAACAAGAGATTCGTTTTTCTAAATTCATCAAAAGCGAAATCTGTCGCAGAACGTCCGCTTTTTTCAATAAAGATCGAATATTTTTTAAAATTATTAAGATCATCAACTTCAATACTTTTAAGATAAGTGTTATATTTCCCTTTTTCAGCATCCCATACTTTTTCTGTTGTATAATGAATATTTTTCCAATCATTTTCTGCTTGGATTTGAATTTTTTTCCGAACCTCATCCAGTGCAGCTTCGTGAGACATATGAGTTAGGGATGTTTCATAAGTATTAAGCAATTCTGCTTTACTTAATCCTTGAATATGGGTAACATTCTTATTTCGTAACAATTCTGGTAATTCTGTTAATGTCCATACACTATCCGGAGTAGAAGCTTGCGTAATCGTAAATACATTTCCATGAGCATTTGCTTCCATTACTTTTTGAGAAATGAAATCGTTAAAAGCTAAAACATCTCCTACACCATATGGCGAACGAACACCGTTTGTGGTTTTTCCGCTGTAGAGTTGCTTAACAAGAGCTTCATCATCATTAATTAGTCTTACCATTGCATTCCATAAAGGTCTATTATTTAGAATATCCCCAACTTCAATATCACTAATATAACAGTAACCTATATTTTTATCAGAAATTTCTTTTGCCAGCAAGTAAACCGGGACATTATCTACCCAACCACTATATGGTATAATGTTTCTACCTAACGGATCTGTAAAAGAAAAGCTTCCCAATAGCTCTTAAAATTCCCTGGCAAACTGAATTGTCTGATCGAGATTCAAGATTTTCGATGTAATTCCTTTATTTAGTTTCCAACCATTCACAAAATCTAATAATTATTCTAGCATTTACTCACCTCTAGTTCTGTTTCCAAAAGTGACGTTTACTTCCAAAATTGGTCTATCATTATCCACACCATATGCGTCTTGCGCAAATGCTTCTACTATAAGATTTTTAAGTTCATTTGTTGTATAAAGCTCATCAATTTTTTGAGGCGTATTGACTTGCTCTATGTCATACCATTTTCTAATTCCTTTCAAGCTATTACCTGTGCCACCATGCCTATAAGTTATAGGAATTTGTTCCCCACCAATAACTAATACACCAAATGCTGGAATTTCAGAATCATCGAATCCTTGCCCTCCCAAAAGTACTAAAATTATATTTCGCTCTCGATCTATTGTCCAATCAGACCATTTTGTTGCTACTATCGGTTGATTATTCATTGGGTTTTTTAAATGAAGTGAATTATACAATTCAATATCTTACGGTTTACTGATTAGTTCATTAACAAATGCCATACCTGTTCTCTCCTTTTTTATTTCTATTTATTTGAGTTTCCACCTGGTTTTTCAAATGAAGTGAACTATACAATTGTTGTGCTATTCTCATTTACACAAATAAAGCAAGTAACTAAAATGCTACTTTTTTCTTGATTTTTCAAAATTGATCTAATGACCGCAAATTACCTTTGTTTAAAACTTTCATCTAAATATTTGGTAATAGGCTCGAAGAAGAAATCAATGATTCGGCGGCGTCCTATTTCAATATCTGCGGTAGCATTCATCCCAACTAAGATCTGCTGTTGTTGGGCTCTGAACTTAGGCTGTTTTTTCGTT
>Ga0256408_1000580_pt1 | contig 25682 bp, 21 predicted proteins | sample PhyAR1_FD_185998 | JGI IMG/M metagenome (GOLD analysis project Ga0256408, IMG submission 185998) | Leaf surface microbial communities from alfalfa plants in UC Gill Tract Community Farm, Albany, California, United States - DLSL A.R1 | ecosystem: Host-associated > Plants > Phyllosphere >...
TCGCGCCTTTGCCAGTACTCGATCAATACGTACGAGAGCCTTTTCCAGGCTGTTGAGCAAGGTGGTCAGAAACCAATACAGCCAACGGGTGATGTCCAGTCCACTTTTCTGACTGGCTTCCAGGATGCGGTAATAACCGGCGCGGTCGTCGAGAATGCTCGCGGACATCGCATAGAAACGGATAGCTTGTCGTTCACCTTGCGCCAACGCCAAGTCGGTGAGGGCGCGGGTAAGGCGGCCGTTACCGTCATCGAACGGGTGCAGGGTAACGAACCAAAGATGCGCGATACCCGCACGCAAGAAAGGGTTCAGGCTGGCATCGCGGCGACTGCGCTCGAACCAGACGAGAAAATCCGCCACTTGTGTTTCCAGGCCAGTTCGCGCAGGTGCTTCGAAGTGGACCGTCGGGCGGTCGAGCCGACCGGAAACCACCTGCATGGGCTCATCGCCGCGCAATGTGCCGATATGCAGAGGTCTTGACATCAGCGGGTCATCGCTTGGAAACAACCAGCGGTGCCAAATGAAGAGCCGTTCTGTGTCTAGCGTTTGTTCATATCCCTGAGTGGCATCGAGCAGCAATGCTGCCAGGCCTTCTGATCGCGGTGTGGCTGATTGGCTTTCCTCGTTCAACCCTAAGCGCTGCGCCAGCGATGAGCGCACGGAACCAACATTCAGTTGCTCGCCCTCGATGGCGGAAGAGGTGATTATGTTCTGCAGCATGGCATCCAGGCTGCTCTGCACTTCAGTGTCGTGCCCTGCGGCATCGAGCATCCCCAACAGACGGCCCTGCGCCTGGCTGCAGGCGTGCAGCAGTGGGGCGAGTGTTTCAGTTTGCCAAGTAAACCCTGGCCAACCGGGCTGCTGCCAGATCCATTGCGGGTCATTCATAGGTTACGTTCACGTGAGCCGATTAGCGAGCCTATTCGGCTCATTAAATGAGCCGATAATGCCGCCTATTCGGCTCACTGTCCAATGCATAACGGGGAACATAGTGGCCTCAACGGCGGTTTCAACACGGGCATCGGGCCCATGACGTGATATGAAATGCAAAAAAGCCGCACAGTTGCGCGGCTTCGGAGAAGGTGGTTCGAACCTGCCCAGCAGAGCCATTACCTTGTTGGCTTTTCTATACGCCCTTAACATGGCAGACCCTCGCAAGGCAGGAAACACCATGTGGTTCACGAATAAAAAAACGCTCAGTGCCGAGCAGGCGACTGCGCTCAATGACCAGGGCTGGGCGGCGTTCCGAGCACAGGATCTGGACGCTGCGCAGCAGTGCTTCGAGAACCTTGCCAAGGCGTGTCCCGACGACCCGCGCTGGATGAATGGCGTTGGCGCGGTGAGCCTGGCACGTGATGATCGTGCCAATGCTCATCGACACTTCCAGAGGGCCGCCGACCGTGATTATCCCGGCAGCCACTACAACCTGGGCATCATGGCCTACCAAGACGGTAATCACGACGTTGCCCGCCGACACTTCCAGAGGGCTGCCGAGCACGACTATCCGGGCAGCCACTACAACCTTGGCAGCATGGCCTTCCAGGAGGGTGACCACGACACCGCCCGCCAATACTTCCAGAAAGCCACCGAGTACGACTGTGTCCGTAGCCACTTCTACCTGGGCAGCATGGCCTACCAGGATGGCGATCACGATGCTGCCGTCGAACACCTCAACAAGGCTGTGCGCCACGATCATCCGGAGGCGTTGAACTTGCTGGGTGACGTCCATCTGCATGCAGAGCGTTATCCGCAGGCTGAGCAGGCCTACCGGCGCGCGGCCGAGTTGGGCAATGTCGACGGCTACAACAATCTTGGCCTTCTTTACTTGCAGCTCGAAGACTATCAACAGGCCAAGCAGGCGTTGTTGCAGGCCTTGGAGTCCGACCACGTCTACGCCCAGCACAACCTGGCTGTGGCCTATCACCGACTGGGCGAGCTCGAGGCGGCCGAGCGCTGGTACCTGATTTCCTTCTCAGAGCACGGCAACCTGCAGTCGCTGGAGAACCTTGGGCATGTCTATGGTGACAGTGGGCGTGAGGTCGAGGGCCAGGCGCTGGTCGCGGCCTCCGACAAGCTCTACGAGGATCAACCGCTCAACGATTACGAGCAGGCGTTGATCGACCGGTTGCTGGCCTGAGCCACGGTGACCTTGCCGCTAGCGCCGCCGACCCAGAAAGCCGAAAGCCGCGCAGTGCGCGGCTTTGAGTATGGTGGGCCCACACGGACTCGAACCGTGGACCAAAGGATTATGAGTTGCTTGGCTAATCGATGTGCCTAGCGAAAGCACTCAAAGCTGGGCGTAGGTTACCATAGCTGGAGACCTCATAAAACATGGCGTTGAGCGTAGTTTAGAGTAACCTTCCTCAGCTAGCGACTGTACCGCTATTGTACTGATTCATGCATCAAACAGCATCAGGGTCGCGCCGATGCCAAAGCATGTTCCCTGCGATGAAATTCATTATGCGCAGTACATAATTTATCGTTAAATGCTATCCGCCTATTTAATATGTGCGAGTCGGCTGAGTTATAGTTAGGTCTTGATTTTTTCACCATTGCCTATCCAGCGCATTGAAAAAATTGATAAGTAGATCAAGGTTAAGTAGAAGAAATACCTAGCGGCTGATTGCAATATGTGGTCAATTTTTTTAAGAGAAACTACTGCTTCTAAAATTTCTCTTTCACACAGCTGTTGAATTGTTGGTGAGGAGTTGTCGGGCGCTTTGAGTGTCAAACAATTGAAGATTTCTTGCTCTGAAGGCAGTGTGTCGTAAGTGGCAATAGTCGCAAAAACTATAAATATCATAGTTCCAACTATTAGTAATCGGTGAAACTTGTTGAGGGCAAGCTTAAGGTGTATATGCATACTATGTCCTTATATGGTTACATTTTTCCATTTGCTGGGGAATGTGAACTCAATATCGCCAGGCGTCTTTTTGTAATTTTGCTTGATTCTAGAGGGCTTCTGACTCAGGTCGGGCCTTTTTACACGCAGATACTTGTCGACCTCACAAAAAAGATTTTGGCAGTCAATTAATTGAAGCTTCCGGTTCGCCAGAAATGGAAAGTTTAACCCAAGTCTAGTAAATTCGCGATCCTGTGATTCGGTCATCATTTGTATGATGTAACTGTCTGACTTGCCATCGCTATTAGTGAAGCATTTTTTTATGCCTCTTACAGCACCTGGGCCAGCGACTACGAATTGGTCTTCAGAAGCTTCAGAAAATTTGCTGTAAGCGATATCTATCGCGTATTGGTACGCCAGAAAAGGGCCTATGGTAGGTATCTTGAGAAACTCTTCATAAATTTCCCTTAGATTCTTAAGGTCCCATATACGTTTATGTAACTCACTTTTGAGCATGAGATTTAGCATCTGCATATTGTTCTCATGCTTAACAGCGCTGCCGTACTCTTTTTTACCCGAGGGCATAATGTATGCGGCTGAGTAGATTGGATCGCCTAGGTCTTTGATGGTGCTTAGCACTGCGCAGTAGGTATCGGGATCGAAGTCTCTATAGTCGATCGTTCCTATCCGGTGTTTCAGTCGAAGCCAAGTTTTTTGACTGTTAAATATTTTGAATAGAATTGTTTGAAAAAAAATATTCTCGGCGCACGTATCGGGTACGTTGGTGACTTCTTTTATTAGGTGCTGAGTGGTTCTGTCAAGGACTCGATAGCAATTGGTAAATTTGTATTTGCTTATAATATCGTCTGGGGTGGTTTCGAATGGGATCCCGGTTGCTCTCGACCTGAAGGCAAGCTGACGATAATAAGCAAAAGACCAATATTCATCATGCGCATCGCTCTTTTTCGCCAACTTATTCCCCTGAACTATTTTGGTGGAGTTGGCTGGGGGCTTCACTGGTCTGAGGGAATATGTTCATGCCAGTGATATCATTGATGCCGGAGAATATATAATTGCGAAGCCCGAAGCCAAGAATAGCTATGAATATAGCGAAGACCACAGTCGAGTATCTGGTTATAATTTTGCTTTCAAGTGTGAGCATTTCTTTTTTTAATGATTCGATCTCGCTTTTAAGCTTTACAGGTGAAAATACCTCGCCAGACATATTTGATATCAGCTTGCTATCGAGTGATTTTGGCGGATTAGTACCCGATTTTCGGAATTCCGGGCTAGAGTCGCGATCGAGATTTGCAAACCAAATTAAAGCGAATGGATCACCACGCTCAATTGTAATATCAAGAGGTCCGGCATTGTAGACCGAGAATGTAAGTCTACCTTTCCATCCAGGGTCTACATGAAATCCTGAGACGTTTATCAGTCCCTTAAACTTGTAAGAGGCTTTAAAGGAGATTAAGGCCATAGCATTTGCTGGGACTGAGATGATTTCACTTGTTAGCAGGAATGCAAATTGGCCTTTGGGTATTACGAACTGTGACTTCTCAGCAGTCAGCTTCTTCTTGACGCCAGTATCTTTGCTATTATCAGGGTCGCTTGGGGTTATATAAACCTCATCGCCAATCGTCAGCGATATAGCAGCACAGTCTACCGAAATACCGTTAGTCGTCCCGTCCTCAGTGGTTACTAAACTTTCTAGGTTTTCCTTGAGTTTATCGCCGCTCCAAAACATACTAATATCCTGATTCGTAGTTGCCCAGTCGGTTGAAGAATATGTTCTTTTTTTCAACCGGAAGTAAGCGGTTCGAGAAAAGGGCTTCTATATTTTCATTGGTAAGTGTGTAAAGGGCTGCGAGCGAAGTTCTGAAACCCATGCCTAGGCATTCGGTCATGTTTTGCCTGAATGGAAACGGCTCAAGGTGATCTAGCGACTCCGCAGCCTTGCACAATTTACCCACATGAAAAGATATTTTCTTTGAGAAATCCAGTAGCGTGTTATCGAAAGCGCTGTTTTGTTCGCTGTTAATAATGTGGTTGGCTAAGTCACCTATGTTGTCCAGGCTCTTCTCGTAATCGCTAAGGGCGATATCATAGATTCTAGAGTTGAATATATTGGCAGACGAAAGTGTTATGATAAGGCAGTCAATTAAGGTTTTTTTAAAGTCTTCTGAGTCATTGTCGATGGCAGCTACAGTGAGCTTTGCACTGTATTTTGCTAGGTGCAAAGTCATATGGGTTATGCGCTGCTGAACAGGCAAAAGCCAAATGTCCTTATGGTACTTCTCATCATGTTGTAACTGCTTCCACTGAAGCTCTTCGAGTTGACTGAAAAGTGACATACCTGCTCCTCAGTTTGAAGTATGTTCACCATTCCTGTTCCAGGAATGGCGTTTTAATGGTTGCAGTATACAGGATCTTGAGGCTAGGGGCACCGTTCAGCGCTCTTTTGGCTGGCCAACGAGCCGATCCCCTGGCTGCCTGAGGCCGCGTATGGGGTGGCGCGCGCCAAGCGTTTTCTTGATAGGCTGCGGCCGATTGCTCTGAATGGCGGATGTGTACGCCATCATGCTCAAGGCTGCCACCCTTTAAAAAACGTCGCTTATTTCTTAGGGGTATATTTACCCTATAACTATCCAAGACTCAGGTTAGCGCATGCTAAAGCTATGGTTTAACTAATTTTACCCAGGTTGGGGTTGGAGTGAGTGGTGTCGCTAACAGTCTAGGTTTGATTGTGGTGGAGTATGTAAAATCTGATAGGTTAGTATTGCGAGTAGTCGTCTTTTTTGGGTGTGCAGTGTCAGCTGTGGCGGAATTTGCTTGGTTAAGTATATCTAGGGTTCAATGTTCGGCGACAAGCGCTTAATGCTTGCTTTTGTCTTTGAGTGTGTGTTGGTTGCGGACTATAGCTTGTGTCTGCCCGATTGTGGTTGGCTTTTCACAGCCCAAAATATGAATTGCCCTGGGCTGCTAATTGCAGCGTGTTAATTGCCGGTGATGTCAGGAAGATTAAATGTGGATCTATAAGGGTTAAAGTATCCTGATAAGCAAGTTTTTATTATGTCGATTTGGATAAAAAGAGGAAGGCTTGGATAAGGCTATCTCGCGGGTACATTTTTAGATATCTAGTATGGTCGGGAACTTAATCTTGATTGGTCGCGATCTTCTCAATGATTCCCGTAACACTTCTGAGTCAATTGAGCCCTGGCGGCGATCAAGTTCGTGTCGTCGGTAATGCTTAGTAAAAAAGGACGGTGAGTTTCCCTTGGCCAGTATCCGCTATGACGATTTGAAATACGTGATTAGCGTCCTGCGTGCTTTTGCTCACTTAGCCTAAGCTTAGGCGCTTTGGCAACTGGAGTGCTTATCTTTGCTGTGCTTTACTTAAACTTCGAATTTCACCGGATAACGCCGGTGCGCTTGAGTACTTTCCGCATTTATGGGTGTCTGTTTATTCTCATTGCTGAGCGTGATTTGACCTTTCTTAGATGTGCGGTAAGGCGCGGCAGCGGTTGAGCATTGAGCGCCGTAGGCGCGAATACGCGTGAGTGAAGTTAGCTAAGCGACTTGTCGCTTAGCTAACTTCACCTGTCTTGCCCTGAATGTTCTTGTGGCTGAGGTAGGCATCGGTGGTGATCATCGGTAAGCAACATGTTTACTTTAATGGCCAGTTCTTAACTGAACGGCGAAACAACGGAAATGATCGGCTGTTGAACGCTAGAGCAACTATTGTTCGGCTCAGCAACGGACCCAGATAGCTATGGAACGCCGCAGTTCATGGGAAGCAATCTTCTGGCATAGCGACGAAAAGCTTGATAGCCAAAGTCGATAGACCCTTCGTCATGTAAGGTCTTCCATATTCCTAACAAGGACCAACCACCTTCAACTGCTTGCGAAATTTCCCCGCGTAGCAGTATAAATTTAGCTAAGTTGGTGGTCGGATCTGAAGGCGGGTAGGTAGCGAGTACTCGTTCCGCGATCCGTATGGTAAGGGGGTTCATCTCAACCTCATGGATGACTACGACTCAGAGTTAGAGTCTAGATTTTCAGTTGTCAAAATTCGGGCTGGTGATGAGCCAGGGTTAGGTCTATTTATCTTTAGCTTCTTCAAATATTCCTTTCCTACCCGAGACCGATTTTCGTTGTTGACAGTTGAGCGTCCTAATTCCGGGGTGTCTGTCGAGGTATAGCGATGTGCGTTATCGTTGCACGTAGATTTTCCCGCAGGTGCTTGGTCCTTGAAGTTGTAGGTGCCATCTCTATATCGCTTGATGATTCCGTGAAACCACCGGACTGCTGTGGTTTTGATGGATCCTGCTTTAATCGCTGCCGACAGTTCGTTCAGCATGCGTTGTTGGTCAACGGGAGCAACCTGCTCCAGTGCCCTGAAAATTTGGCTTCTCGTTTCCGCTGAGACCAATGCCGTCAGCCGCAGCTGTGGACCAGCGGCTACCGGCACATCGCCGAGGGGCGTAGCAGTTTTTTTATTTTTTGGTTTTATTGTGTTGTTAGTATTTATATGTGCTTGTTTTTCCAGGTGCGGCTGCTCCGTCTGCGGTTTATCCATGTTCGAATTATTACAATATGGTGCAGCGTTAGCGTTCTCACAGGGTTCGTCGGAGATGTGCCATACCGTCTTTGCGAATCGGCCTCGGGAGTCATGGGTGCGCTCGATACTCAAGTAGCCTGCGTCCTCCAACTCCTTTAACCCACTCCTGGTTGCAGCTGTGCCAGTGCCGTTTTTCTTGGATAACGATTCCACTGTCAGGTATGGATAGCCTGGAGGTAACGATAGTAATTTCACCAATAGACCCAACGATTTCCAGCTCAGATTTGAGTCGCTTATTATATCGTTAGGGATAATTGTGAAATGGCTTGACACTTTCCTTTTTATAACTAGAGATATAGACATCTTCGTCAGCCCTGCTCGAGAATCTTGGCTACATCTGCGGTTCTAAAGTAAATCCTTCTGCCAATTCTGACCTTGCAAGGAAGAAATTTTCTCGATACCTCATTGTCGCCACTCAGGCTGATTCTCAGGCCGTCCTTGCTTCTATGTAATACCTCTGCAAGCTGCTCAAGGGACAAAAGTGGAGCCCCAGAGAATAAGTCGCGTATGTATTCTTCCGTGGTCATGTTAGGTGTCCTACGCTTAATTTCGGATATCCTATGACACCTAGCGCGATTTTTAAAAGTATTTTTTCAAACTCCACTTGACGGTGAAAAAGTTTAGCTATAGTGCCTCTTGGTTTTTTAGTTAAACTTTTCCAGAGTTGTGGTTTTTTAGCGGCTAAAATTTATTTTCAGCTTGTGGGTCGCGACAAAAGAGCTAAGGACTTTAGCTAAACCTCCTTTTGGAGTTTAGCTAAACTTTTCTTTCTTTTTGACATGCTATCTAGTCGGGCAACTAGATCCTCGGAGCGTAAGTGCGTATATCTTTTCAACATTTGCATTGATTTGTGGCCGCTGATGCTCGATACCTCCTGGTCGGAGAGACCGCCCTCCACAAGGCGGCTTACCGCCTCATGTCTCAAGTCGTGAAATCTGAAGTCGGATAGCTGTAGTTTCTTGACCAGTAGCCCCCAGATTTTTGTGAACGCATAGGGGCGGCGTTTCCCGTCCTTCCCAGGTTCACCAAAAAACACCAGATTGCAATCGCTAGGGCGAGCGGGATTCATCATCGCGGCTTTGAAAAGCGCAGTCGCTCGCTTGCTCAGTGGCACAGTTCGTTGACCATCATTTTTCGTGTCAACGAGTCTTACGATGCGTCGCTCTGTATCCACCTGAGGTCTGCGTAGCGACGCGATTTCACCTGAGCGCATACCAGTTTCCAGAGCGATGCCAACGATCCACCCAAGCATTGGATTGCTATGCCGATTCACCTCTGCGAACAGCCGCCGTTCCTCATCCGGCGAGAGTCTACGATTGCGACCCTCCCCGGGGCTTGGCTTGCGTATATTCAACACGGGGTTAAACGTCAGGCCCAGCCCCCATTCTTGGATCGCGACCGTGAAAACGTGGCTCAGTAGAGCCAGCTCCAGGCGAACGGTGTTGTTGCTGGTCGTGCCTGCGCGGCCTGGCTCGTTAAGGCGCTTGTCGCGATAGTTGGCAATGGTTTCAGCGGAAAGGGCTGCGAGAGAATACTTGCCCAGATGCTCCGTTAGCTTTTTAGCCTTGGAGATCTCACCGCGTTGAGTCGTAGGCTTCTTTGTAGGTGTAATGTCGGTCAGGTAGCGCTTGAGCGCTATTTCAAGCGTCATGCGCTCGGAGCCGCTGCGCTGGATGTACACACCGCGCACCATCTCGTCTTCGGTGCGTCGTGACCAATCCTCAGCGTCGCGTTTAGTGCGGAAGGTTTTGGCGTTGGTCGGCCATCCGGTCTTGCGGATAACGGCCTTCCAGGTGCCGGCAGGGGTTTTGACGATTGTAGCCATCTGAAGGACTCCAAAGGCGTGCAAGCGAAGCCGCACTGTACCTAATTTGTACCTTTAGACCATAGGACTGTATCTGAGGTGGTTCCGCCAAAAACACGAAAGCCGCGCAGTGCGCGGCTTTGAGTATGGTGGGCCCACACGGACTCGAACCGTGGACCAAAGGATTATGAGTCCTCTGCTCTAACCAACTGAGCTATAGGCCCTCAGTAGGAGGCGCGATTATAACGAGGGTTTCGCACCTGTGCCATCCGAAAGATCCGTTAGTGCTATACGAAGAAATTGCGCAGCGAATTCCTCTGGCAGCAAGGGCAGGCTGACGATGTAGCCCTGTATCTGCTCGCAACCTTCGGTTGCCAGAAATCGCTGCTGGGCCTGGTTCTCGACGCCTTCGGCAATGATGGTCAGCTGCATGCTGCGGCCCAGCGCGATGATGGCGCGGGCGATAGCGGCATCGTGGGGGTCGTCGGGCAGGCCGCGGATGAAGGATTTGTCGATCTTGAGGATGTCCAGCGGCAGCCGCTTGAGGTAGCTCAACGACGAATAACCAGTGCCAAAATCGTCGATCGCTAGTTGCACGCCCAATTTCTTCAACTGGTGCAGAACCGCGAGGGCTTCTTCGGCTTGGCTCATGATGAAGTTTTCGGTAATCTCCAGCTGTAGATCGCCGGCCTTGAGTTGGTGTTGCTTGAGCAGTGCCTCGATGCGCCGTGCCAGGTTGGGTTGGCGAAGCTGCGCGCCGGCCAGGTTGATCGACAGCGGGCCAAAGGGTTCGTAACGCTGTTTCCAGACTTGCATCTGGCGGCAGGCCTGTTCCAGTACCCAATCGCCCAGTTGCAGGATGGTGCCGTTTTCCTCTGCCAGGTGGATGAAATGCTCCGGTGGCACTTCGCCAAATGTCGGGTGGCTCCAGCGGATCAAGGCTTCGGCACCGACCAGGGTCTGGGTTTGCAGGCTGAGCTTGGGCTGGAAGCACAGGCTCATCTCGTTGCGTTCGATGGCCCGGCGCAGTTCGTGCTCCAGGGCAACACGCTCACTGGCCTGGGCGGTAAGGTCGCGGGTATAGACTTCCACCCGGTTGCGCCCCTTGGCCTTGGAGCGGTACATGGCGGCATCGGCGTTGCGGATGAGCGTGGCGACATCGCTGCCGTCGTGTGGGTAGAGGCTTATGCCGATGCTGGCGCTGGTGAAGAACTCATGCTCGCCGGCCTGGAAGGGGGCGTTGAAACACGCCAGCAGCTTGTTGGCGATGGTGCTCGCGTCACTGGGCTTGTGCAGGCCAGGCAGCAGGATGATGAATTCGTCGCCCCCCAGGCGCGCCACGGTGTCCACGTCGCGCACCTGCTCTTTGAGGCGCTGTGCGATGCCCTTGAGCAGCAGGTCGCCTACCGGATGGCCGAGGCTGTCGTTGATGTGCTTGAAGCGGTCCAGGTCCAGGAACAGCACGGCGCCTTGGCGATTGGACAGTTGTCCACAGGTCAGTACGGCCTGGAGCCGATTTTCGAACAGGGTACGGTTGGGCAGGCCAGTAAGGGGGTCGTGATGTGCCTGGTAGTCCAGTTCGGCTTGTGCGTGCTTGATGCTGGAGATGTCGGCGAACACCGCCACGAAGTGCGTGATCTCGCGCTCGGCATTGCGCACGGCACTGATGGTCAGCCAGCTAGGGTACAGCTCGCCGTTCTTGCGTTTGTTGTAAATCTCGCCCTGCCAGTGCCCTTCATCGGTCAGTTGATGCCACAGGGCAGCGTAGAAGGCGCTGTCATGCTGGCCCGAGGCGAGCAGGCGGGGGGTCTGGCCCAGCGCTTCGATCTCGCTGTAGCCGGTGATCTCGCTGAAGGCACGGTTCACCGCACTGATGCGCTGGTCGATGTCGGTGATCAGCACGCCCTCGGCCGTGTTTTCGAACACTGTGGCGGCCAGTTGCAGTTTTTCCTGCATCAGGTGGCGCTCGGTGATGTCCCGGGCGATGGTCAACATACAGTCGGTGCCGGCGATTGGCAGCGGGCGCGCAGACAATTCGCACAGGCGAATCTGCCCGTCGCTACGGCGGATATGGCAGGTGAAGTCGCGTACGAAGCCTTCTCGGTTGAGCTGGTCGAGCAGACGCTTGCGTTCATTGAGGTCTACCCAGATGCCAAGGTCCAGCGACGTCTGGTCCAGGGTCGGGTGCAGGGCGTAGCCGGTCAGGCGGCAAAACCCGTCGTTGACCTCCAGCAGCAAGCCATCGTGCTGACGGGACAGCAACAGGCCGTCTGGTGAGGCATGAAACGCCTTGGCGAACTTTTCTTCGGAAATCTGCAGTTGCTGCTGGGTTTCCTTGAGCTGGCTGATGTCCCGTACGGCGACCACCAGCGCAGGTGTGCCGTCGAGTTCGAAGGTTTCAGCAGACGTAAGCCCTGTGAACACCTGGCCGTTGCTGCGCCTGAAGCTCATTTCCAGGTTGCGGATGCCGCCCAGGTGCAGGCGCTCCAGCAAGCGAGGGCCTGAACCCTCGACTGCCCATAGATTGAGCTCGGTCGCCGTCCGGCCGATGACCTGGCCAGGCGTCAGGCCTATCTGCTCCTCGAACGCTTCGTTGACCTCCAGCAAGCAGCCGTCGCTGTGGCGGGCGATCAGCAAGATGTCCGGGCACTGCTGGAACACCGAGGCAAACTTCTGCTCGGACAGACGCAGCGCATCTTCGGTGCGCTTGGTTTCACTGATGTCGATCATCAGGCCGCGCATGACGGGCTGGTGACCATGCTTGATCATGCTGACGATGTTGCGCACCCACAACGCTTGGCCATCGGCACGAATCACCCGGTAATCCAGGCTGTGGTCGCGCCCGGCGGCAGTTTCGCTTTCGCAGTAGGCCTGGGCCCATAACGCATCGTCAGGGTGCACGATGCTGCGCCAGAAACCGGGCTTTAGCCAATTGCTCAGGGGGTAACCGAGCAAAGCTTCGGCATGGGGCGATACATAGCTGTACGTGAAATCGTTCACGTCCGCTTCCCAGGCGATGGCTGAAAGGCTCTCGACCAGACCACGGTAATGGTACTCGCTGCTGCGCAGCTCCTGTTCCAGTGCGATGCGCCGGGAGATTTCGGAGCTCAGGCGCCGGTTGATACGCATGACCGTGGCCAGCACCAGTACCAGCAACAATACGGTGGGTACGCCGTACACCACCAGATCGGACCAGAACATGCGGGCAGTGCCGTGCTGTGCGGAGGCTTGCGGGGAGTCGGGTTGCGCCGTGGTTGGGCTGGGCATCGCCACGGCGACGTACTCGGCGACCGAACTTGGCTGTTGCACTTGCGCAACGCCCGTCGTGGTCCACAGGCTCAGGGTCACCAGCAGGATTGCCGGCATCAGGGGCATAGCGGCCTCTCGCATTCAAATGGTCTGAGTCGAGTGTAGACGGCCAATCACCTCTGGGATGGGTGTCAGGGAGGTTTTTTCAGGCTTAACAGGGCCTTGGAGACGGATGGCCAGTGGTGTGCGAAGCCTAGAAAAAACCCCGGCCTGGGCCGGGGTTAGTCATCACTCGTCGAGGAAGGAGCGCAGGTGCTCGCTTCGAGTCGGGTGACGCAGCTTGCGCAGCGCCTTCGCCTCGATCTGACGGATCCGCTCGCGGGTCACGTCGAACTGCTTACCCACTTCTTCAAGGGTGTGATCGGTGTTCATGTCGATGCCGAAGCGCATGCGCAGGACCTTGGCTTCACGTGCCGTGAGGCCCGACAGGACATCGCGGGTCGCTTCCTTGAGGCTCTCGACCGTGGCCACGTCGATCGGGGACTGCATGGTCGAGTCCTCGATGAAGTCACCCAGGTGCGAATCTTCATCGTCACCGATCGGGGTTTCCATGGAGATCGGCTCTTTGGCGATCTTCAGTACCTTGCGGATCTTGTCCTCAGGCATTTCCATGCGCTCGCCCAACTCTTCCGGGGTCGGCTCACGACCCATTTCCTGCAGCATCTGCCGGGAAATGCGGTTGAGCTTGTTGATCGTTTCGATCATGTGCACCGGAATACGAATGGTGCGTGCCTGGTCGGCGATGGAGCGGGTAATCGCCTGACGAATCCACCAGGTGGCATAGGTCGAGAACTTGTAACCGCGACGGTATTCGAACTTGTCCACAGCCTTCATCAAGCCGATGTTGCCTTCCTGGATCAGGTCCAGGAACTGCAAGCCACGGTTGGTGTACTTCTTGGCGATGGAGATCACCAGACGCAGGTTCGCCTCGACCATCTCTTTCTTGGCGCGGCGAGCCTTGGCTTCGCCAATCGACATGCGACGGTTGATTTCCTTGATTTCGGAAACGGTCAGGCCGGTTTCGGTCTCAAGGTCGATCAGTTTCTGCTGGCACGCAACGATAGCTGCGTCCTTTTCACCCAAGGCCGCAGCCCATTTGGTGTTGCGCTTGGCAAGGTCACCGCTCCAGGTCTGGTCGGTTTCGTTGCTCGGGAACATGCGCAGGAAGTCGGCACGCGGCATGCGGGCATCACGCACGCACAGCTGCATGATGGCGCGCTCTTGCTGACGCAGGCGGCTCAGTGCGCCGCGAACGCGCTCGACCAGCACTTCGAACTGCTTGGGTACCAGCTTGATCGGCATGAACAGATCGGCCAGTGCCTGCAGGGCAGCAATGCTTTCCTTGTGATCACGGCCGTTCTTCTTCAGGACCTTGTTGGTGGCCTGAAGCTGATCGGATACCGCGCCGAAGCGTTGGGCCGCAACGACAGGGTCCGGACCGCTTTCGGTCTCTTCTTCGTCGTCGCTGTCGGACTCTTCTTCCTCGTCCTCGGACTCTTCCTTCGCAGCGGCAGTCTTGGCGCCTGGAATCGGCACTTCTTCTGTCGGTGCTGCGATGTTGTCATCGGGATCGATGTAACCACTGAGGACGTCCGACAGACGGCCACCTTCGGTGGTGACGCGGTCGTACTCGCCGAGAATGTAATCGACAGTGCCCGGGAAGTGGGCGATGGCGCCCATGACTTCACGAATGCCTTCCTCGATCCGCTTGGCGATTTCGATCTCGCCTTCACGGGTCAGCAGCTCGACCGTACCCATTTCACGCATGTACATGCGTACCGGGTCGGTCGTGCGGCCGATATCGGTCTCAACTGCCGCCAACGCAGCAGCGGCTTCTTCGGCCGCGGCTTCGTCGGTGTCGGCTTCCGCCAACAGAAGGGCATCCGCATCCGGAGCACTCTCGAATACGTTGATCCCCATGTCGTTGATCATGCGGATGATGTCTTCCACCTGTTCAGGATCTGAAATATCCTCAGGCAGGTGGTCGTTGACCTCCGCGTAAGTCAGGTAGCCCTGCTCACGACCGCGGGTGATCAACTCTTTGATACGAGACTGCTGTTGCGCTTTTCCGGACATAACACCCTATCCACTGAAGGTCTTGGCGGGCAAAAAACAAGCCGAGGATTATACCCGAGCATGGACCTCACGCGCCAGATGAGGTCGGGTTTTGTGCGGGAACATTCCGGCTCAACAAGGCGAGAAGCTGGGTTTTTTCCTCGCTGGTCAATTCGCTTTGACGGGATTTCCTGAGCAGTTGTTCCAGGCTTCGCTCACGTTGGCGAGCGGACAAGCTAGTAATGGTGTCGAAAAACTGTTGTTCAAGGTTGTCGGCCACGATCAACCATTCCTTCTCCGCCAAAGCCCGCAGCAGGCGACCTTGTTCGGTGCCATGCCAGCGTGCGATCAGCTGCATTGAGCTTAGCCCAGGATTTTTCTGTGCAGCTTCGATCAATGCCACCAGCAGTTGGCTGTAGAGCTGTTCTTCGTCGGCAAAATGGCTGGCGTCCTCCACCTTGCCGGCCAACAGCGGGTGGTGCAGCAGCGTACGCAGCGCCGCCAGCGTAGGCGGTTCGACCGGTGCCGGCACGCGGGGCGGGGGCTCGTCACGCTGCCACGGCTTGCCGCCCTTGCGATGCTTGTCCCAGGGTTTGTCGCTCCAGGGTTTCTTGCCGCCGGCCTTTTTTGGCGTCCAGGCTTGTTCCTGATGGGCGCCAGCATAATCGGGCTGCGGCATGTCGCCGTAATCAGGCGTGTAGCTGACCATGGCGTCGTAGTCATAGCCTGGATCGTAGTCTGCGCTGGGCGCCGCGGGGGCCTGCTGGGCCAGTTGCTCGACCTGCTGCGGATCGAGCCCGGTGATGTCCCGCAGGCGGTTGCGCATCAGCTGACGCAGGTTGGCGCCCGGAATTTTTTCGATCAACGGTGCAGCCAGGGTCGCCATGTGCGCCTTGCCCTCGAGCGAGCGAGGGTCTGCCTCGATGCTCAACTGCTCGAAGAAGTAATCGGCCAGCGGTTGGGCGTGCTGATTGATGCGGGCCATGAAGGCGTCGGTGCCTTCGGCGCGGACCAGGCTGTCCGGGTCTTCGCCTTCGGGCAGGAACAGAAAGCGCGCGCGACGGCCGTCCTGCAAGTTCGACAGGGCGGACTCCAGCGCCCGCCAGGCCGCCTTGCGCCCGGCCTGGTCGCCGTCGAAGCAGAACAGTACGCTCGGGACCACGCGAAACAGGCGCTTGAGGTGCTCTTCGCTGGTGGCAGTGCCCAGGGTGGCCACGGCGTTGCGCAAGCCCTGCTGGGCCAGGGCAATCACGTCCATGTAGCCCTCGACCACGATGATTTCGTCGAGGTTGCGGTTGTGCTTGCGGGCCTCGTACAGCCCGTACAGCTCCTGGCCCTTGTGGAACACGGGCGTTTCAGGGGAGTTCAGGTACTTGGGCTTGTCGTCGCCTAGCACCCTGCCGCCGAAGGCGATGATACGGCCACGGCTGTCACGAATCGGGAACATCACCCGATCGCGGAAGCGGTCATAGCGTTTACCGGTTTCGGCATTCTCGATCAGCAGGCCGGCATCGATCATGACCTTCTGCTGCAGCGTGTCGGCACCCAGGTGCTTGAGCAGGTTGTCCCAGCCCGGCGGCGCGAAACCCAGGCCAAAATCCCGCGCCACTTCGCCGGATAAGCCGCGGCCCTTGAGGTATTCCACCGCCGCCTTGCGGGTCGGATGACTGCGCAGGGCCTGGCGGTAGAACTCCGAGGCGGCGTCCAGCAGCGGATACAACGGTGAATCGGTCGGCTGGCGCGGTTTCTGGTCGCGCCGGCCTTGCTCGCGCGGGACTTCCATGCCTGCCGCGCGTGCCAGTTCCTCGACGGCCTGGGGAAAATCCAGGTTGTCGTGGTCCATGACGAAGCCAAGGGCATTGCCACCGGCGCCGCAACCAAAGCAGTAATAGAACTGCTTGTCGGGGCTCACGGTGAAGGACGGGGTCTTTTCCTTGTGGAACGGGCAGCAGGCAGAATAATTCTTGCCGGTTTTTTTCAGTTGGACGCGAGAGCTGACCACGTCGACGATGTCGAGGCGGTTGATGAGGTCGTCAATGAAACTCTGGGGAATCAGCCCGGCCATGGCAGTCTCGTCAATCTGGCAACTGGCAAGTCTAATCGCTCACGCGCCGAATGCAGCGGGTGATGCTTGAAGCTATGCGGGGAATAAGTGCTCGTCGCCGGCCCATAAGGCCCGTCAGTCGGACGTGCACGCCTGGCCTACAGCACAATGACCAGTTCTGACGTTTCAGGCAGGTTGCCCGCATGCACGGTGCTTGAACAGGTGCATGGAGCCTTGAGCACGTTGCTCAAGTTTGAAACGACCACTGCCATCGCCCGGCGGTTAACCGGGCAGGGCAGAAGCTTTGCGATGAACGTCTGTATTAGTACAGACGAACGGCGCGGCGCTGTTCGCGCTGAACTTTCTTGGCGTGACGTTTGACAGCGGCAGCTGCCTTACGCTTACGCTCTGCGGTCGGCTTCTCGTAAAACTCGCGGCTACGAACTTCAGCCAGTACACCGGCTTTTTCGCAGGAGCGCTTGAAACGACGCAGAGCTACGTCGAAGGGTTCGTTCTCTTTAACTTTGACGGCTGGCATCCAGGGCTACCTTAATTCATTACCGGGGTAGACGCGCTCCTGGCAAAACAAAGGTGTGCTGGAGAACGTCGGTTTTCAAGGGTTGCGGATGTTAACCCTTAGCAAGCCGGAATGCAAAGCCTCTGATCGAAAACCGCTGGTCGGCACCTTGCACGGGGACTATCATGCGCGCCTTCGAATTCAGCCCCCACAAGGGACGAGCCCATGCTAGTACTGGGATTGGAAACATCCTGCGACGAAACCGGCGTCGCATTATACGACAGTGAGCGGGGCCTGCTGGCCGATGCGCTGTTCAGTCAGATCGACCTGCACCGCGTATTTGGCGGCGTGGTGCCCGAGCTCGCATCGCGCGATCACGTCAAGCGCATGCTGCCGCTGATTCGCCAGGTGCTGGACGAAGCGGGCTGCGTGGCCACCGAAATCGACGCCATCGCCTATACCGCAGGCCCCGGGCTGGTCGGCGCACTCCTGGTCGGTGCCTCCTGCGCCCAGGCCCTGGCCTTTGCCTGGGATATCCCGGCCATCGGTGTACACCACATGGAGGGCCACCTGCTGGCGCCCATGCTGGAAGAAAACCCGCCGGCGTTTCCGTTCGTCGCCTTGTTGGTTTCCGGCGGTCATACCCAGCTGGTGCGCGTCGATGGCATCGGTCAATACGAGTTGCTCGGCGAGAGCCTGGACGATGCGGCCGGCGAGGCGTTCGACAAGACCGCCAAGCTCATTGGGCTGAACTACCCCGGTGGGCCGGAAATTGCCCGGCTTGCCGAGCGCGGCACGCCGGGCCGGTTCGTGTTCCCACGACCGATGACCGATCGGCCAGGCCTGGCAATGAGTTTCAGTGGCTTGAAAACCTTTGCCCTCAATACCTGGCAGCAGTGCCGGGAGGCTGGCGACGACAACGAACAAACCCGTTGCGACGTGTCCCTGGCGTTCCAGCAGGCGGTGGTAGAGACTCTGACCATCAAGTGCAAGCGGGCGCTCAAGCAGACGGGCCTCAAGCGGTTGGTCATCGCCGGGGGGGTCAGCGCCAACAAGGCCCTGCGCGCTTCGTTGGAAGACATGCTCGGCAACCTCAAGGGCAATGTCTATTACGCCCGACCGCAGTTCTGCACCGACAACGGAGCCATGATCGCCTATGCCGGCTGCCAGCGACTGCTGGCGGGGCAGCAGCAGGACCTGGCGATCAGTGTGCAGGCACGCTGGCCGATGGAGCAGCTGCCGCCCCTGTAGGGCTCAGAAGTGCCGCTCGCGGCCTGCAAACAGGTCACGCAGGTTACTGCGATGGCGCCATACGATCAGGACGGTCAGTACCGTCATCGGCAGCAGGGCCTCGGGCTGGCGCCAGGCCAGCAATGGCAGGGTCAGCGGTGTTGCGATCAGCGCAGCCAGGGAACTGGTCCGGGTGAGGTACAGGGTCAGCAGCCAGGCAACGATGGCCAGCAATGCGGCAGGCAGGTACAGGCCGACCAGCATGCCGGCCGCGGTCGCGACGCCCTTGCCACCGCGAAAGCGAAAGTACACGGGGAACAGGTGGCCCAGCACTGCGCAGATACCGATCCAGGCCTGCGCGTGCAGGTCCAGCCCGGCAAGGCGGGCGAGCATTACCGGCAACAGCCCCTTGCACAGGTCGCCAAGCAGGGTCAGGATCGCCATCTTGCGCCCTGCCAGGCGCAGCATGTTGGTCGCGCCGGCATTGCCCGAACCACTGCAACGCGGGTCCGGGCTGCCTGCAAGGCGGCTCAGGACAATGGCGAAGGACAGCGAGCCGAGCAGGTAGGCGAGCAGCGCCAGTAACCAAAACATGCTAACTATTCCGGGCGAGGACGCCCTGATTCTAACGGCGCCAGTCGCCCTTGTCGTGCTGTGGAGAGAAGTGCTTGGACAGAGTGTTCATCGAAGGCCTGGAAGTCGATACCGTGATTGGTGCCTATGACTGGGAGCGGGATATTCGCCAGTGCCTGCGGCTTGACCTGAGCTTTGCCTGGGACAACAGGCCTGCGGCCGCGGGCGACGACCTCGCCCTTGCGCTCGATTACGCGAGCGTTTCGACGCGTATCCAGGGGTTCGCCGAGCAGGCACGCTTCGAGTTGGTCGAAACCTTCGCCGAGCGCCTCGTTGCCGTGTTGATGGACGAGTTCGGCATTCCTTGGGTACGCCTGAAGCTCACCAAGCCGGGCGCAGTGCCGGCAGCGCGTGGTGGTGTTGGCGTGGAGATCGAGCGCGGATGTCTCTGAGCACGGTATACCTAGGCCTTGGCAGCAACGTCGATCGGCACACCCACCTGTGTGCCGGCCTCGATGCGCTGGCCGCCATCCTGACCGACATGCGCTGCTCGCCAGCCTTCGAAAGCCAGGCGGTGGGCATCAAGAGCGGGCCGTTCATCAATTTCGTGGTGACCGGGCAGACGACGTTGCCGTTGATCGAACTGGACCGGCGGCTGAAATTCATCGAGGCCGACAATGGCCGGTATGCCCCTGATCGACTCGGCCTACCCCTGGATATCGACGTGCTGATGTATGACGACCTGCATGGCACTTTCGACGGGTTGGTGCTGCCCCGGGCCGAGATTCTGAAAAATGCCTTCGTGCTGTGGCCGTTGTCGCTGCTGGCGCCTGAACTGGTGCACCCGGGTGTAGGCAAGACCATGGCGCAGGTATGGCAAGAGGCGCAGATCGATCAGGTGCTGGCGCCAGTCGCCTTCGAGTGGCGTGGGTTGCAACTGACGCCTGGCTGATGGAGGCTCGTACTGTCGGATGCAAGTCCCGGTATGTCAGCCATCTGCTGCTGGGGTTGCCGCGCAGGTCGAGCGAGCTGCGCGGCATCGTCGCTAGCTGCCCTTGTAGGCATCGAGCGCCTGCAGGCGCTCATTTTTCAAGGCCTCACCCAATGCCTGGCCGGTGAGACCACCCTGAACCAGCGGCTTCACATCCACGGCCCGGGCAGCGGCCATAGCCCCTTGCAAGTAGTCTGCCTGCCGGTAGTCTGTCCGCCCGTTGCCCTGCGCGATCGCCCTGCACGCTGCTAGAAAGTCCTCGAAACGTTGCGGTCTGCGGTAAACGTCGAACGTTTGCAACAGATCCAGCAGCGCCTGGGCAGGCAGCTCAAAGGCCTGATTGGCCTGCTCCAGGCACTGGCTGGTCAGCATCGACAGCTCCTGGCATTCTCGCGGGGTTTTCAGGCGCTGATTGAGCGCTTTGATCGACGCGGTGGGCAAAGGATGCAGCAGACAGGCCCAGCGTATGGGCAAAGCAAGCTGAAGCTTGGCTGCCTGTTCCAGTGAGGCCAGGGTCTGGGGGTGAGGCTCCAGTTCCGGCAGCAGCACTTGCAGGGCATTGCACGCTCGCAGGACTTCGAAGAATACCTGGGGGTGCGCTTCCATCAATGCCCGCTCGATTTCCTTCCAGGTGCGTTCTGCCGTCAACGCCAGCAACTCACCCGACGCGCTGATGTGCTGCATCAACCCCAGCGTGTCGTTGGCCACCTTGAAACTCAAGGGCGCATAGCGCGCAGCAAAACGGGCCACGCGCAATACACGCAGAGGATCTTCGGCGAACGCCGGAGAAACGTGGCGAAGCAGGCGTCGATCGAGATCGGCCTTGCCCTGGTAAGGATCGTAGAGCGTACCGCACGCGTCCTCGGCCATCGCGTTGATGGTCAAGTCGCGGCGTATCAGGTCTTGCTCCAGTGTGACGTCCGGGCTTGCGTGAAAGGTAAACCCACCGTAGCCCCTGCCGCTCTTGCGCTCGGTGCGGGCCAGCGCATATTCCTCACCGGTCTTGGGGTGCAGGAACACCGGAAAGTCGGCGCCTACCGGGCGAAATCCTTCGGCAAGCATGTCTTCAACCGTGGCGCCTACCACAAGCCAGTCGATATCACTGACCGGGCGCCCGAGTAGACGGTCGCGTACAGCGCCCCCCACTTTGTAAATGTGCATAGGTAACTCCCCCTGATTGCCGACAGCATAACCTGCCGGCCGCCAGGGGGCGCATCACAGGTGGTGAATGACCGCCATGTCCAGGCGTCCGTAGTCGGAGCCTTCGCCGTGCTCGCCACGGGGCGGCATATGATGGGTTTTCATCACCTGGTCGCCTTGCACGGTCTCCAGGTGAATATCGAACCCCCACAACCGATGCAGGTGTTTGAGCACCTCTTCGGTCGAACTCCCCAAGGGCTTGCGGTTGTGTTGCTGGTGACGAAGCGTCAGTGAGCGATCTCCGCGACGATCAACACTCCATATCTGCACGTTCGGCTCGCGATTGCCGAGGTTGTATTGGGCAGCCAGTTGTTCGCGGATGGTGCGATAACCCGCATCATCGTGTATGGCAGGCACGTACAGCTCGTCCCGCTGGTCATCGTCCAGGATGCTGAACAGTTTCAGATCACGCATCACCTTGGGCGACAGGTACTGAAGGATGAAACTCTCGTCCTTGAAGCTGCTCATGGCGAACTTGAGGGTCGAAAGCCAGTCGCTGCCGGCAATGTCGGGGAACCAATGGCGATCTTCCTCCGTGGGTGCCTCGCATATGCGCCGAATGTCGGTGTACATGGCAAAGCCCAGTGCGTATGGATTGATACCGTTGTAATAGGGGCTATCGAAACCTGGCTGGAAGACCACGCTGGTATGGGACTGAAGGAACTCCATCATGAAGCCTTCGGTGATCAGCCCCTCGTCATACAGATCGTTCATCAGCGTGTAGTGCCAGAAGGTCGCCCAGCCCTCGTTCATCACCTGTGTCTGGCGCTGCGGATAGAAATACTGGGCGATCTTGCGCACGATACGCACCACCTCGCGCTGCCAGGGTTCGAGCAGTGGCGCGTTCTTCTCGATGAAGTAGAGGATGTTTTCCTGGGGTTCGGCGGGGAAACGCATGTCGTCCCGCTCACTGGCCTTGTCGGCACTCTTGGGAATGGTGCGCCACAGGTCGTTGATCTGCCGTTGGAGGTGCTCCTCCCGGTCCTTCTGGCGGCGACGTTCTTCCTCGGCGGAAATGGGGTAGGGACGCTTGTAGCGGTCCACCCCGTAGTTCATCAGAGCGTGGCAAGAGTCGATGAGGTCTTCCACCGCATCGATCCCGTGACGTTCCTCGCACTGGGCGATGTACTGCTTGGCAAACACCAGGTAATCGATGATGGAGCTGGCATCGGTCCAGGTGCGGAACAGGTAATTGCCCTTGAAGAAACTGTTGTGCCCGTAGCAGGCATGAGCGATCACCAGGGCCTGCATGCACATGGTGTTCTCTTCCATGAGGTAGGCGATGCAGGGGTCGGAGTTGATGACGATTTCGTATGCAAGCCCCATTTGCCCGCGGCTGTAGGATTTCTCGGTACTGAGGAACTGTTTGCCGTAGGACCAGTGGTGATAACCCAGCGGCATGCCGACCGAGGCGTAGGCATCCATCATCTGCTCGGCGGTGATCACCTCGATCTGGTTGGGGTAGGTGTCCAGGGCGTAACGTTCGGCCAGGCGGCCGATTTCCCGGTCGTAGGTCCGGATCAGGTCGAACGTCCACTCTGAGCCGGTGGAGATGGGCTGGCGTCTCTGTGCTCTGGCGGTCATGTGGCTAACCTGCGCTGGAAGAGTTCACGGAAGACCGGGTAGATATCGCCGGCCGATACCAATTGCTGCTGCGCGAACGTGTCGGGGAAGGCATCGCCGATACGTTCGTACTCGTACCAGAGCGCCTGATGTTCACGTGGGGTGATTTCCACGTAAGTGTAGTACTGAACGTGCGGCATGATCTGCCGGGTGAGGATGTCGCGGCAGATGGGTGAGTCGTCGTTCCAGTTGTCGCCGTCCGAGGCCTGGGCCGCGTAGATGTTCCAGTCACTGGCCGGGTAGCGTTCGGCCATGATTTCCTGCATCAGCTTCAAGGCACTGGAAACGATGGTGCCGCCGGTTTCGCGACTGTAGAAGAACTCCTCCTCATCCACTTCGCGCGCGCTGGTATGGTGCCGTATGAACACGACTTCGATCCGGTCGTAGTTACGCTTGAGGAACAGATACAGCAGGATGAAGAAGCGCTTGGCAATGTCCTTGGTGGCCTGGGTCATCGAACCCGAGACGTCCATCAGGCAGAACATGACGGCCTTTGAACTGGGGTTCGGTTGTTTCACCAGCAAGTTGTACTTGAGGTCGAAGGTGTCGAGGAAGGGCAGACGGTTGATACGCGCCTTCAACCGCTCGATCTCCTGCTCGATTTCCTGGATGTCGGTGAAGTTGTCAGGCTCCTCGACGCGCAGGCGGGCAAGTTCTTTCTGGGCTTCGCGAAGCAGGGCACGGCTGCTGCCGGTCAATGCGATCCGCCGGGCATGGGCCGAGCGCAGTGTACGTACGATATTGATGCGTGACGGGTTACCCTCGCTTGCGATACCTGCGCGCACGTTCTTGAAGGTATCTGCACCCGTCAGGTGACGCTTGACCAGGTTTGGCAATTCCAGGTCCTCGAACATGAACTCGAGGAACTCCTCCTGGGTGATCTGGAAAACGAAGTCGTCCATGCCGTCACCGGCGTTGCCGGCCTTGCCACGGCCACTGCCGCCACCACCACCCTGCGGACGGGGAATATGCTCGCCGGCGGTGAATTCCTTGTTACCCGGGTGTACGACGGTCTGCTTGCCGCCACGGCCATGGTGCAGCACCGGCTCGTCGATATCACGGCCAGGGATGCTGATCTGTTCGCCGTGCTCCATATCCGTGATGGAACGGCGACTGACCGCTTCTTCAACGGCCTTCTTGATGTGATCACGGTACCTGCGCAAAAAGCGCTGGCGGTTGACCGTGCTCTTGTTCTTGCCATTCAGGCGTCGGTCGATAACGTAGCTCATGGTTCCTCCTGCGGGGAGCAGCTGCAAGCCATAAGCTTCAAGCTGCAAGAAAGAGCAGCCGCCGCAGCTGCGGGCACTGGCGCCGAACGGGTGCCCGGCGCCGGCCAGCGTGAAGCCTGCGGCTTGTCGCTTGCCGCTTTATTGCGATTTCCTGACCCGCAGGTACCATTCCGACAGCAGACGCACCTGCTTGTCGGTGTAGCCACGCTCCACCATGCGCGTGACGAAGTCGTTGTGTTTCTGTTGATCCTCTTTGCTGGCCTTTGCGTTGAAGCTGATGACGGGCAGCAAGTCTTCGGTGTTGGAGAACATTTTCTTCTCGATCACCACCCGCAGCTTCTCGTAGCTGAGCCAGCTTGGGTTCTTGCCATTGTTGTTGGCACGGGCGCGCAGCACGAAGTTGACGATCTCGTTGCGGAAATCTTTGGGGTTGCTGATACCCGCCGGTTTCTCGATCTTCTCCAGCTCTTCGTTCAGGGCGATGCGGTTGAGAATCTCGCCGGTTTCCGGGTCGCGGTATTCCTGGTCCTGGATCCAGAAGTCGGCATACAGCACATAACGGTCGAAGATGTTCTGGCCGTACTCGCTGTAGGACTCCAGATAAGCCGTCTGGATTTCCTTGCCGATGAACTCGATGTACCGGGGGGCGAGGTATTCTTTCAGGTAGCGAAGGTAGCGTTCGCGTACCTCGGCCGGGAATTGTTCCTGCTCGATCTGCTGTTCAAGCACGTACAGCAGGTGCACCGGGTTGGCCGCCACCTCATGGGGGTCGAAGTTGAACACCTTAGACAGGATCTTGAAGGCGAAGCGGGTCGACAGGCCGTTCATGCCTTCATCGACGCCGGCCGAGTCGCGGTATTCCTGGATGGACTTGGCTTTGGGATCGGTGTCCTTGAGGTTTTCACCGTCATACACCCGCATCTTCGAATAGATGTTGGAGTTGTCAGGCTCCTTGAGGCGCGAAAGGACGGTGAACTGAGCCAGCATTTTCAACGTGTCCGGGGCACAGTGGGCCTTGGACAGCGAACTGTTGACCAACAACTTGTCGTAGATACGGATCTCGTCGCTGACCCGCAGGCAGTACGGTACCTTCACGATGTAGATACGGTCGATGAAGGCTTCGTTGTTCTTGTTGTTACGGAAGGTGTGCCATTCGGATTCGTTGGAGTGCGCCAGCAGGATCCCGGAATAGGGGATGGCGCCCAAACCTTCCGTACTGTTGTAGTTGCCTTCCTGGGTGGCGGTCAGCAGTGGGTGGAGCACCTTGATGGGCGCCTTGAACATCTCGACGAATTCCATCAGACCCTGGTTGGCGCGGCAAAGCGCGCCTGAATAGCTGTAGGCGTCGGCGTCGTTCTGCGGGAATTCTTCGAGCTTGCGGATATCCACCTTGCCCACGAGCGCAGAGATGTCCTGGTTGTTCTCGTCGCCAGGCTCGGTCTTGGCGATGGCAATCTGGTTGAGGATGGACGGATAGAGCTTGACCACCTTGAACTTGCTGATATCGCCGCCGAATTCCTGCAAGCGCTTGGTGGCCCACGGCGACATGATGGTGTTCAGGTAGCGCCGCGAGATGCCGAACTCTTCCTCGAGGATGGCCCCGTCTTCAGTGGCGTTGAACAACCCCAGCGGTGATTCGAAGAC